>Ga0209755_10000968_pt1 | contig 48270 bp, 30 predicted proteins | sample TergutCo191P1_FD_187301 | JGI IMG/M metagenome (GOLD analysis project Ga0209755, IMG submission 187301) | Cornitermes sp. P1 segment gut microbial communities from Petit-Saut dam, French Guiana - Co191P1 (SPAdes) (version 2) | ecosystem: Host-associated > Arthropoda: Insects > Digestive system...
CTGCGTCAGTACATCTTTTCCAATGAATTGTTCCGTCTTTGTGCCATTCTTCGCTGAATGTATGCGTAATATAACCGCATTCACAATTATGTCCTGAGTGATTGACAAGCTCTGATATTTTATCACAGTCCGGATCGGTGCATTCATTCCAGTGGTGTTCTGTGCTGTTTGACCATGTCCATGAACATTCGTGGGCGGATGTTATATCGCCAGGTTTTATGCCAATCCACGGGTTGTCGCAAGCAGCGAAACTGAAACCAATTATTGCGACAATGGCAATAATCAACCATATTTTCATTTTTTTCATTTGGATATCTCCTCCGTAAATTGGTAAAATAAATTTGTAAAATAAGAACGCTATTCTTGCATTGTAGTAAAAAAATTATTTAAAAAAAGCCGTTTTTTATTAAATGGAGCAGAATGCGTTTGAAACGGCGCAGAAAACACATGAAACAGTGTTAAATGCAAATTTGCCGATAAAAAGCGGTTAATTTTTGCAGTTAAGTATGATAATATGGCGGATATGAATATCCTAATCTGCGACGATATACAGGATGAAGCGTTAAAACTGGAAAATGCCGTTAAAGAGACGGGTTTTGAAGTTAATATCCGTTATTTCGATAAAGGCTCAGATGTTTTGAATTATCTTAATACCGCTGCAAATGCCGATGAATTAATTGATGTTTGTTTTCTGGATATTATCATGCCGGAAATGAACGGCATTGAACTTGCCGTGAAAATGCGTGCAGGCGGTTTTAACGGAAAAATTGTTTTTCTTACTGCTTCCAGAGATTATGGAGTTGAATCGTATCAGGTAAAAGCTTATTCCTATCTTTTAAAACCTGTTAAAGAGGATGATGTTAATAAATTATTAAACGAGATAATAAATGACGCGTCTGATGATGATGCCGCGCAGTTAAAGCAGCGCGCGGGAATGAAAATTGAAACCAGAAATATGACAAGGTTTGTTTATTTTTGTGAAATATCATTTGTAGAAGTAATTAATAAAAATGTTTATTTTCGTTTATTGGACGGAAGCGAGGTAGTGATATTCGCTTCGTTAGGTGATGTTTTGCCGCAGTTAACGGCAGACGGGCGTTTTGCGCAATGCCACAGATCTTATGTTGTCAATATTGACGCTGTCGCGCAAATTCACGGTAAGGAAATTATTTTACGATGCGGAAGAAAAGTGCCTATCTCCAGAAGTTATAAAGAATTTAACGACCAATACTTTATGCGGGTAATGGGAAAGGATATGTAATGAAAGAAATTGCTTTGATTATCGTTCCGTTTTTCTCTGTGTTTACCAGCGTTTTTGTATTGATGTTTTGCTTAACACGCAGAAAATCACTTTTTTTTATAATTAATTGCTTTGCGATTATGACAGCAGCCAGCGGAATATTGAATATTGCATTAATTTTAAACGGATATTTTGAAATAAATGACAAGATCAAGATATTTCAATCTCTTTTATATCTGCCGCTGATTATTCTGCTTTTTAAAGAAATGTTATTTCAGAGAATGTTCGCGTTTTTTATGTTAATGACTATAATTTCTTTTTTACGCCTGCTTGGAATAACGCTCGCGAATCTTTTTATTCCTTACGGAGAGAATATCAATTATTTAATGCTTATTATTTTTACATTCATTCTATACTGCGTTTATATATTACTTGTGTTGAAATTCAGCAAGAAGCTGCTTAAAAAGGTTTTTATTTACGGACGCGCGAAGGAATGGATATTATATCTGCTAAGCGCAGCCATTTCATGGTTTATTTTAGAATATCTGCCGCCTTTGTTTCAATCTAATTTGATAATGGCGCTTACTGTTATGTTTTTTGTAATGTGGAGTTTTATAATTCTGATGTTTGCTATCGTTAATACCCACGAGAGAATGAAACAAAAATATGAAGCCGAATTTGCGCGTGATGTTATTTCCACAGGGCGCGAACATTACAGGAAAATGAATGAACAGTACGATATTCTAAAGGTAATGAAACATGATTATAAATTTCATCTTAACACTGCGCTTGATATGCTTCATAGGGGTGAAACTGAAAAAAGCAATGAATATTTAAAAGGGCTGCAGAATCAATTAGAAGAAAATGAACTGCTTATCTTCTGCGATAACCCTGTAATTAATTCTCTTGTCGCCGATTACGCAAGAAAATGCAGAGAGTTAAATATAGATTTTAATGTATCTATAAAAATACCGCCCAATTTTATTATTTCAAATTATGAGATGTGTATCGTTTTTGGAAATCTGCTGGAAAACGCTGTAGAAGCGTGTCAAAAAATTAAAAACGACAGGCAGATAAAAATGGTTGTAAAACCGCAGGGTGAGCAGCTTATGATTATGGTGCGTAATACGTATGACGGCGAAGTCATTATGGACGGAGAAAAATTTATCAGCACTAAAGAAGGCGCCGGCAGCTCGAGTGCTGCCTGCGGCATAGGGCTTGAAAGTGTCATGGCGGTTATTGGAAGTTTCGGCGAGATGTTTCATATCAAGTATGATAATAAATGGTTTAACGTGTTTGCTGTGTGGAAGCAGAGTGAACAGCAGGAAATATAAAGGAGATTTATAATGGATAACAGTAAGCCATTATCAGATGAATTCAGAAGGAAGCGCATGAAAAATCAAATTATTATGATTGCTTCATTATTTTGCATTCTAAAACTTATTACAGGAATAATATCTTATAATTTAGTCTCAAATATACTTAAGGAACAGCTGGTTTTTAAATGTAAATCTGTCGCGCTGACAGTTGCTTCGGTTATTGCTTCCGATTCGGAAGGTTATAAAAATTTTCTTCAAACTCTTGATATGGAATCTGATTTTTACAACAGCACAAAGGAATTAATGATGAACATAAAACGCGCAAACGCGGATCAAATTACTTACATTTACACCGAAGTGCGCGTTGATGATGATCTAATGATGTATATTATCGGCGGCGAGGAACCATCGAACCCTGCGTATACACCGCCCGGCATTAAAGATACGCTTGTCGCGGCAAACAGGGAAGCTTATGAAAAGCAGCTTCCGACTACCGGAATGAACTTTGAATATACTGATTACGGCACAAGGCTTTCAGCTTATGCGCCTATTTTACATAAAGATACAGGGGAATTTTTAGGTCTTGTCGGCGCTGATATTACGAAATTTCAATATAACAAGGTTATGAATATTGTTTTATTCGAAACGATAGCCGGTACTATAATTGTATTTTTATTTCTTGGAATAATAGTGCTTTTATTTTAAGGCTGTCTGTATAGAAAAAACAGCATAAATACAGTAGCATAGAACTATAATGAGGAAGATTAGGACAATTTATAAAGCCGCAGTAATTGTAATTACTGTGTTTTTAATTATATGGCTCTTCCTTCGTTTTTCTCCGTACTCAGATCTAAAAAAGTTTAATTCACGCCCTTACAGTGTTCGCTATTACGACCGTTACGGAACCTTGCTGCAGATAACATCTCTCGGAGACGGGCTTCGCAGGGAAAAACCTCTGGAAATGCCAAAACAGATAAAAGATGTTTTTGTATTTGCTGAAGATAAAAGATTTTACCGTCATATCGGCGTTGACGTTTTTGCTCTGTCCCGCGCCGTATATCAGAATATTTCTACGGGAAGGAGAGTAAGCGGCGCTTCTACAATTACAATGCAGCTTGCGAGAATTATGGCGGATAATTCAAAGCCTTCGCGTTCACAGACAATGGGCACTAAAGTCGCGGAAATGTTTAACGCGTTGCGTTTAGAAACACGGTTTTCCAAGAAACAGATTTTAGAAATGTATATAAACTCGCTGCCCTTTGGATTCAGCGCAGAAGGCGCCGCATCTGCCGCGCGCAATTTTTTTGCAAATGATATTTCTATGCTGTCGCCTGCTCAGGTTTTTTGCCTTGCTGTAATTCCAAGGCGTCCCAATCATTACAATCCGTATGAAAACCCTCAAAACTGCATGGCAGCCGCAATGGAATTACAGTCAAAATTTGCAGATAACAGAAAACTTGCGCGAAAATGGCCTTTACTTGCGCTGGTTGATGAAAGGGATTTCCGGTTTGCGCTTTCTTCAGCAGGCCGCTTCCAATACCCGTTTGAATGTCCGCACCTTATACGTCTTGTTAATTCTCAGATAAATAAGAAAACGGCAGAAGTGCATCTGACTGTTGATTTGGCTCTCCAGCGCTATTTGGAGAATTCGATAGCAGGCAATGTCGCTATGTTTTATTCATCGCGTATTACAAACGGTTCCGCTCTTGTAGCGGATAATGAAACAGGCGAAATACTCGCATGGGTTGGAAGCGCCGATTTTTTTAATGCGCAGGCAGCGGGGCAAATTGACGGAGTGCTTGCGTTAAATCAGCCGGGAAGCAGCATGAAACCATTTCTTTACGCGATGGCGCTGGAAAACGGTTTTTATCCTTCAAATGTAATCGCCGATGTGCCGATGACTTTCGGCGAAAGTGAAATTTACTTTCCGCAGAATTTTAACAACCGTTTTAACGGTCCTATGCTTTTTCGCGCGTCTCTTGCTTCCAGCTTAAATATTCCCGCTGTGTATCTTCTTTACAGGTTAAGTGTACGCAATTATACGCGTAAACTTCTGGACCTGGGGTTTGATTCAATCGAAGAAAGCGCGCAGAACGCGGGCTTGGGTTTGGCTCTTGGAAACGCGCCTGTCAGTCTTTTGGAACTTGTAAGGGCATTCAGCGTTTTTCCGCGGGACGGGAATTATCTGCCGTTTGTTTGGGAGACTGGAAAAGTTAATAAAAAGAAAAAAATTTATTCAGAAAACACAGCAAGGCTGATCTGTTCGTTTTTATCGGATTCAAACGCGAGAGTTCTGGCTTTCGGCGCGGGAAGAAATTTCAGAACATCGTTTCCAGCGATTTTTAAAACCGGAACCGCGAATCAGTATCAGAATATTGTTGCGCTGGGAGCTACAATGAAATATTCAGTCGGCGTTTGGATGGGGAACTTTACAGGAGAGACTGTTATGGATAAAACCGGAAGTTCTGTTCCCGCCGCGATTGTGCGCGATACGCTGAATGTATTAAACAGAGCGAACTCCAGCACTTCCATTGATTTCCCGCAGCCGGCAGATTGGGTTATGAAACGTATATGCGCTGTATCCGGAATGGATCCGTCTGAAGCCTGTCTTTCAGTTATAAATGAATACACCCATTCAAGCGAAAAAAGATCAACATGCACATGGCATAAAATTATTAACGGAAGAAGCGAAACAATTTATCCGGCGGAATATCAGGCGTGGTTTACATCATCTGTAAGGCAGGGGTCTTTGAATTATTCTTCGCGGCCTTTAGAAATTGTTAATCCGCGGAACGGCTTTGTTTATCTTTCCGGCTCCGGCATTGGGCTTGATGAAATCCCCGCGGAAGTGATCGGCGGAGACAGCGATGTGTTGCACGTAACGCATAACGGCAGATCGTTCAATACAGGACGCCCTTTTATATTTCTTCTTAAAAGGGAACAGGGGCTTAACACACTGACAGTCAAGAACGGCTATGAAGAGGAGTCCATTACCTTCACTATAGAACCTTAATTTTGTCATATTTTTATATTGATAATTACCGTAAACCATGATATAAGTAATGTATGAAAAATACAAAAATATTAATATTAATTGGAGTTGTGTTAATTTTGAGTGCTACAGAAACAGTTGATGCCCAAAATCTGGGTGATGGGCTTTTTGCGCGGTTTACGACCAATCGCGGCGAAATAATAGTGCGTCTTGAGTATAAGCGCGCACCGCTTACAGTATGCAATTTTGTCGCCCTTGCGGAAGGGAAAATGGATAATCACAGAGGAAGGCGTTTTTATGACGGGCTTACTTTCCACAGGGTTATTTCCAAGGCGAACGGAGACAGAGACGATTTTATGATTCAGGGCGGATGCCCTCTTGGAACAGGCACCGGAGGCCCCGGTTACCAGTTCCCCGATGAAACAGATAACGGTTTAAAGCACGACAGACCCGGCGTTCTTTCGATGGCAAACGCGGGTCCCGGCACCAATGGGAGCCAGTTTTTTATTACTTTAGTTCCAACGCCGCATCTGGACGGAAAGCATACTGTTTTTGGGTATGTGGTTCAGGGACAGAATATTGTAAATACCTCAAAGAAGGGAGATCAAATCCGCCAGGTTACGATAATCCGCAACGGCACTGAAGCAAATGCTTTTGCCGCAGATCAGGCGAACTTTGACAGGCTGCTTGCGCAGGTAAAGGGCGCGGGAGACAGCAGGCTGCAGTCTCAGCGTCAGGCGGATCTTGCTAAAATTGCCGCCGATTATCCCAACACTACGCAGACATCTTCAGGCGTACGCTACATCATTCAAAGGCAGGGAACCGGCAACAAACCGACAAGAGGGCAGACTGTCAGCGTACATTATACAGGTAAGCTGCTTAACGGTACAGTTTTTGATGATTCCACTTTAAGAGGCAGACCGCTGGAATTCCAGGCGGGTGCAGGAAGAGTTATCGAAGGCTGGGACGAAATGGTAATGGATATGAGAGTCGGAGAAAAACGGCTTGCTATTATTCCGCCGGAGAAGGCTTACGGAGATCGTGCTGTCGGCGGAGTGATTCCCGCAAACAGTTTCCTAGTTTTTGAAATGGAACTAATCAGCGTTAAATAACCGGAATTGATATGAGCGATGAAGCAAATACAGGTTCAAATTCAGATATAGTCGGAAAGAAAATATTTTTTCTTTATCCTCCGAACACCGTGCAAATTCAAATTCTCCCCGAACTTGTGCAGCAGGAATACGAAGTATATGTCGTAAAAGATCATAACCGTCTGCCGCGTGTTTTAAAGAGATATAAAGAAGCGGTTGTTTTTATCAATATCGATGAAGGTCAGCCTGAAGCGGAGTGGGAAAAATGGATGGGAACTGTAACTGCGGCTACACCGGGCGTATTATTCGGAATTTTTACTTCCAATTCAAGCGATGATTTAAAAGATAAATATTTAAACAAGCTTAAAGTGAGCTGCGGATACCTGGCTTTGAAACATGATATGAGCAAAGCCGGAGAGACAGTGCTTGAAATCCTTAAAGTTATGAATATAAAAGGACGGCGCAAGTATCTGCGCGCTTCTCCCGATCGCGACACTATTGCAACTATTAATCTCCCGTACGGCAGCGATTATGTGAACGGCACACTCAGGGATATAAGCACGGTTGGTTTTTCATGCATTCTTAATAATAATCCCGATATTCCAAAAAATATGCTTCAGAAAGACATCCAGTTAAAACTCCAGTCCATGCTTTTGAAAGTGGAAGGAGTCGTTTTCGGCTCACGTACTGAAGGTCCTGATAAAATTTTCGTGTTTCTGTTCACGCAGAAGGTTGACTCTGATGTGCGTTCAAGAATCAGAAAATATATCCAGCAGACATTGCAGGGCAGGATGGATGTCGAACTAAACTGATTATAAAGTCTCTGCCGTTTTAATGACAGAGACTTTTTATTATACGCCGAAAATTTTAATTCCCTCTCCTGGAAATTTTTCTTTAACTTTCGCAATCGCTCTCTGTATGCCTTCGGCTTCGTCCTTTTCGCACCAGATTATAAGCGCGAAATTTTCCTCCGGCCAGACAGCGTCCCCCATGCGCGGGCCGCAGGCGCCGACCCCAAGCACATTGGGAATTTTTGTGTAATATTTTCCGACTTGTTCTTTTGCGAATGCTTCAAGGATATTTTCCTCTACAGAACGGTTAGCGATTATTTCTATGCGGATCATACTCCCTCCGTATTTGATGTTGCAATCTTCATTTTTGAGCGCCCTTCGCCCGCGGCGATTCTGTCACGCGCTGCCTGCGCTTTTGCGCTGCGCTTGTCTGAATGTTTATTAATAATAGCATACATTACAGGCATCAGGAATAATGTCATCAATGTGCCGAATGAAAGACCGCCGAGAACCGTCTTTCCAATCGGCGCTACAAGTTCCGCTCCTTCGCCGGGGAAGAATGCCATCGGCACTAGCCCTAAAACCGTAGTAACAGTTGTCATTAATATCGGGCGAAGGCGGCTTCTTGCGGCTTCTGTTATCGCGTCGTTCAGCGCATAACCTCTTTTGCGAAGCAGGTTTGAGTAGTCTACAAGGATGATGCCGTTGTTTGTGATAATGCCGATAAGAACCAAAAGTCCTACAGCCGTAAGCGCGTTAAAGATTGTGTTTGTAATAAGATAGATTGCGACAATTCCGATAACAGAAAGCGGAATTGTAAGGATTATAATAAACGGCGATCTGAACGACTCAAAAAGGCTCGCCATTATTCCGAATACAAGGAAAATCGCTATAACGCAGATTAAAATAAAGCGTGTAAATATTTTTATCATTTCCGCGTTTGCGCCGCCGTATTCAATAATAACATCGTCTTCTACGGGTATTTCCGCTCTTATTACTTCTTCCAGCAATACCTGCAGATGGTTAGAGCTGACGCCGGGTTTGTAACCTGCTGTTACGTGAATTACACGGCTTTGGTTTTCGCGCCTGATGGAAAGAGGGCCTGTCCCTTCCTGGTATTGCACGAAGCTGGAAAGCGGAACTCTTCCTGATATCTGGCTGTTTATAAAAATTTGATCAAGTGCGGGCAGAGTATTGCGGTCGGCTTCGGCGAGAATAAGTATAACATCGTAATCTTTTCCGCTTGATTTATACCTTGTCGCTATAGCGCCGTCTACCGCAGCTTTTATTTCCGTGCCTATTGTCATTGTGTTAAGCCCAAGAGCGTACATTTTCTCGCGATCAAGAACAAGTTCATACTGAGGCAGTCCGTCCGTTAAATCAATGGAAGGTTCTGTGACGTAATCTGAAAGCCTTTCTTTCAGGAGGGATGAAATTCTTTCGCCTATCGCTTTACCCTTTATCAGGTTGTCCGTCTTTATGATAATATCAACGCCGCTTCCGCCCATCATGTTCATGCCACTGCCGAAAGAGAACATAACACCGGGAAACTGATTAAAATACGGCCGCAGAATATTTTTAATATCATTTGCGGATTCTATTCTTTTTGAAAACTCAGGAAGGTTGATGCGAAGAGAGCCGGAGTTTGTTCCGCCGCCGCCCAATCCCATAAAACCTCCGCCGCCTACGCGCAGAACAAGAGTTTCGTAGCCTTTAACTTCGTTTTCTACTATTATCTGAAGCTGCCTTAAAACTGATTCAGTTTCCTGTAGAGCTGTTCCCATCGGCAGGGTCGCCGTTACGCTGACATTATCATCATCCTGCTGAGGCATAAACTCCCAGCCGATTATAGGTATCATAACAACGCTGGCTATTAATAAAACGCCTAAAACAAGAATAACTACCGTTTTATGATTAAGAACCTTTTTTACCGCGTTTCTGTATTTGGTATCAAGCCATACGAAAAAATTATCAAACTTTGCGTCAATAACGGCAAGAAAACCTTTCAGCGGAACCTGTTTTCGCGTAACAAGAGGAAGGTAATGACTGCACAAGACCGGCACAAGGAAAATCGCGGTAAACAGCGAAATGCCAAGGGATATTACAACTGTAAACGCAAGACCGGAAAACATTTCTCCGGCGATTTCCAAAAGTCCCTGGAACATAACAAGCGGCGCGAAAACGCAGATTGTTGTAATTGTAGATGCTGTGATTGCCGTTATCATTTCCGATGTACCAAGTACAGCGGCTGTTTTTAACTTTGCTCCCTTTTCGCGGTATTTATATATGTTTTCAAGGATAACGATAGAGTTGTCTATCAGCATTCCTATACCCAAAATAAGACCCGCCATTGTCATCAGGTTGAGCGTCAGACCTCCAAAGTACATTATTAACATGGTAACAATTACAGAAACCGGAATGCTGATGCCGATGATAAGCGTCGGCTTTCCTGAACGAAGGAACAGGAACAGGGTAAAAATCGCGAGAAACGCACCCATAAACGCCGATGATGTTACCTGATTAAGAGAGTTTTCTACGATGTCCGTAGTGTTAAAAAGTTCTTTTATTTCTATATCCGGCGGCAGCTCTTTGGACATTTTTGCTATTCTTGCGCGTAACTCGGTAGCTGTCTGCACTGAATTTTTTCCGCTCTGTTTCTGTACGTTCATTGTTACTGCGGACTGGCCGTTTACATAAACAACGCTTGTTTCATCGCGGTAGCCTTCAAAGACGTCGGCAATGTCGCGCAGAAAGATCTGCCTTGGCATTTCTATCTGATTGTTTACAAATCCTCCGCCTTTGTATGTAATAACGGTGTTTCTTATATCTTCAAGAGATGTATATTCACCCATTGTCGTAAGAAGGTAAGACATCCCGCCTTCTGTAATGGTTCCCGCGGCTGTCTGCATATTCTGTATGTAAAGCATCTGCTGTATCTGCGAAATTGTAAGACCGTATGCTTCAAGACGGCTTTGGGGAATTTCAACGCGGATTACTTTTTCTCTTCCGCCTTCGACGGAAGCTGTTGCGATACCGGGCGTCTGTTCAATGCGCGGAACAATCGTGTCTTCCGCAATTTCACGTAATTCTTCGGGTGAGCGCCTGTCCGATGTTACCATAAGCCCCATAATCGGAATCATGGACGGATCGAATTTGAAGATCATCGGTGCGTCTGTACCAGTGGGAAGGTAGTTTCTTATGCGTTCAAGCAAATCGCGGATAGAATTTGACGCGTCCGACATATCAGTCCCGTAACCGAACTCCATGATAACAGCGCTGCTTCCCTTGCTTGAAGTAGACGTAACTTTTTCAAGACCGGACGCGCTTGAAAGCGTGGCTTCCAATAATCGCGTAACGGAGCGTTCAACTTCTTCAGGACCTGCTCCCGAGTAAGATGTGTATACAACCAGAATAGGCGGGTTTATTTCCGGGTAAAGATCGATAGGAAGGTTTACCATCGCAAAGAAGCCAAGCCCTATTAAAAGCAGGAAGATTATTAGAATTGTTGTTGGGCGCGCAACGACGCCTTTTACCATGCTCATAGATGTTCCCTTAACGGCGTAACGCGTTCAATAACATTTACCCGCGAACCGTCATCCAGGAGAGTCTGCCCTCTGATTACAACTTCTTCGTTAGGTGAAAGCCCTTTTGTGATTTCCATTACTCCGTCAATAAGGATACCCGGAGTAATTATTCTTTTTTTTACGATATATTCCGCTTTAATCTCTTTTACCACTTCTTCGCCTTCGCCTTGAGTCTCTTCCCCGGCGTTTTTCTTTTTAAACTTTTCTTTTATTTTTGCGAACAAGCTTTTCTTTTCTTCTGTTACCGCAGTTTCTTCTTCTTCGTTTTTTTCAATATCTGCTTTAAGGATTTCCACAACATAAACATACTGTTCTCCGAACCGGTTTATTACAGCGGCCGCGGGAATTTTTACAATATTATTTTTTCGTTCTGTAACAACGCGGACTTTCGCGAACATACCGGGTTTTAACTTGTTCCTTGTATCGGTTACATTTACGCGCACTTCCATTGTTCTGGAGGCAATATCTACAGTCGGGGAAATCTCGCTTACGCTCCCGTTAAAAACTTCACCGGGCCACGCGTCCAGAGTTACTTCGCAGGGTAAATTCATCGCCATTCTGGAAATAAAACGCTCTGCGACGCTGAGCTTTATCTCGTATCCGCCGCCGCCTGTAATACGTGCAAGCGGCACCGCCTGAGAAACAGTCATTCCAACCTGCGCCGGAATTATAATAACTGTTCCGCTTATCGGCGCTGTTACAATGCTTTGACGGAAAGTCATTCCCGGGCGGGATGGATCGACGGCGGCGATCCTGTCGCCTTTGTTTACTCTGCTGCCGACGTTAACATAAATCTCGGTAACTTTTCCAACAGCGTCCGAGTAGGCGTCAACTGTAGAGCCCGCAACTATATCGCCTGAAAAAGAAATATAATCCTGTATCTGCCCCTGAACAGCCGCGATTGTATTTACCGCGAACACAGGCACATCAATTACTGCGGGTCCTGCTTTTGTTTTTTGACCGCAGCCTGTTAACACGATTGCCGCTGTCATCAATAATAATCCAATTTTTAACTTCATTATCTGCTCCTTTTTGAAAGCGTCCCGAAAGGAACGCCGATAGAATATTCAAGATCGATTAAACCATTTAGGTAATTAAATTGCTGTTCAAGCAGCTGGACTCTTGCCTGTCTGAGTGACTGTTCCGCGCTTTGAACCTGAAAGTAATCCTGAAGCCCGGCTCTATACGCCTGCTCCGTCATCCTGTAAGACTGTTCCGCAAGCGCGACAGTTTCACCCTGCGCTTTTGTGTTAAGGTGAATTCTTTCCAGCGAAAGCACCGTGTTGTAAACTTCTATTTCTGTTCCATTGACCATCTGCGCAAGGCCGATAGTTGCGGTTCTTATTTGATCATCCAGATTTTTTATTCCCTGGAAATCCTGGCTCCATGGGATCAAACTGTGCAAGCGCACGCCGAACATGATCGTAAAAGAACCTGACTTTTTCCAGTCATCTTTATTTTCAAACCACGGCTCTTTCCACGGATCTTTTAAAGGATTAAACAATGACTGGCTGTTCCATCCAAGGCTTAACGCAGGTGTAAGCGAATAAATCTGCGCTCTTCTTGCGCTCTGCATCATCAAAATTGTGTGCCTTAATTCCTGAATGTCCGGTTTTCCGGCTGCCGCTTTGGAAATCATTTCTGTGGTATCAAGCGATATATATTCAACAGCTTCTGTAATCGGTATAAGTTCAAATTCGGCGTTGTATTCCATGCCAAGGTTCATTGCAAACAGCGCCATGTTAAGTTTAACCGCGCTTTCAAGCTGATCAATGGCAGGACGCATGTTTTCTCTTACAACCCGTGCCTGCAGCACCATAAGTTCCGGCGCAAGACCCGCGTCATAACTTGCCTGTGATATTTCCACCTGACGCTCGGCGTTTTCGTAACTGCCGCGGAGAACAACAAGGTTTTCCTGCAATAGCAATATGCTGTGATACGCTTTGCGCACATCCCGTTCAAGCTGAAGCTTTGCTTTTTCGTAACTTAGCAAGCCTCCTTCGTAATCAATACGCAGGCGTCTCATGTTCTCGAACATTGCTGCGCTGATACTAAGTGACATTTGAATATTACCGATCAGGTTCCACTGAGGAAGTTCGATGGAGTAGGGAGTCACTGCGTAAATAGTTTCTGGAGGTATTGGAATCATAGGCGGCATTATCGTGGACATATCAATAGGGAATAACCCCGTTTGTTTTTGCGCTTCATTGCTTCTGCTAAACCCGCCGCCGATGGTTATGCTTGGTATAAACTGATTCCATGAGAAATCGGAAGCTCGTTTTTTTGTTGACAAACCTGTTCTTGAAGATTCAAGGCTAAGGTTATTTTTAAGCGCAATGTCAACCGCCTGATCGGGAGTGAGCTGCCTTGCATTGCTTGCCGGCGGCGGTGAAGTTTCCTGCGCGTTAGCGGTTGCAGATAACAGGACAATTAACGCAAGGCAAAGCGGTATAATTAGTTTGCCGGCAAGCGCTCTGATCGCGTACGATTCGCCTGAATACATTTTTTTATAGTTCATAAAAACACTCCAGTAAAAAATATTTTTTCATTTGTTAAAGCCTCCAAGACCTAATGTGATAAATTTATATAACAATCTGATGCTGTCATTTTGCATCTCATTATCAGGGTGAGTTAAAATATTTATTAATAAAAATAAAATCCAATGAGAAGTCCGCTGTTTTTTTTCTTCCGACGCGCCTCTTAACGGCTCAATATCAACGTCTTCGAAAAGCCTGAAAACTTCAAGACGTTTGTCCGGTTTGCCAAGATCGAGCTTGCGGGTGCGGATCCAATCCATCGCGACAAGTATTTCCGGCCGTGAACGCAGGTAAACCGCTATCGAATAAATCCCGAGATATAACTGCTCTGCGTTATTCGAAGACGAGTTAATTCCTTTTCTTGCAAATTCGATAATACGCATAAATTCAGATATGAAAAGACGGCGAAGCATATCTTTTCTGTTTTTAAAATGTCCGTAAAGACTGCTCTTGCTAAGTCCCAGTTTTTTAGCAACCATGTCCATCGAAACTTCCCACGGACCGGCCTGCGCCACAGCTTCGGCGACCGCTTTGAAAAACGGCTCAACTTCGGTATCAAGCGGAGTGTTTTCGACCTGTTTTTCAAGTTTATCAAAATCAAGTTCGGCGCCTTCAATGGAATAACCTAGCCCGTTTTTTATCGTTTTAAAAATTCTGGAAGTTATTTTCTGAACATCATCGTCGGACAGCGGATTGCTCATTGTCTTTTTTACTTTGTGGTAGTGCGACATATTAAAAGTAAGAGTCGTAAAAATCAGCCGGATCACAGCGTCATCACCCTTATATTTTCTGTTTACGACCGTGCTCAGGCTGTTAAAATCAACACCGCGGGACTTTAATTGATTCAACAGTTCGCGCCCGTCAATATTGCGCTCGTAAATATTAATCATGGAAAAAATCATTAAATAAACATTATGGGCAAAAAAACCGGAAATGCTCTTTATTATTGTAGAAATACCTTCATCCGTGTCTTCTGTCTGCATAGCGTTCTCAAAGTCGTCCCGGACAAAACCAGCAAAATTATCCAAAAAATGTTCGGTCATAGCGGCTGTAAGCGCTTGTTTATTTAAAAAATGGCGGTATAAAGCGGGTTTACTTACCCTTAATTCGCATGCCAGCTGAGAGAGACTGGTTTTTCTGTAAAAATTGCGGCCCCACACACGGAATGCCGTGTCTATAATTTCCGTTTTAGTCATAAATTCAGTTTCCGAACGTTCGTTAACATAACTATAACATCATTATATTAAAAAGGCAACATTAAAAATGACCATTTTTTGTCATATTTTAATAATATTTTTCTGGGGTTTTTTTCGTTTAAAACACTATACTGATGTTTCTTTCCGTTTACATTGTATAACAGACTGCAATTTGCATTTTTCCATATAATACTCTATATTTAATTAATTCTTTGACTAAGGAATTTAAATGAAGTATAGAAATCATATTGTTATCTTAACGATTATAGTTTTATTATTGGCTGGCTGCGTTAAGAAAGAGAGTATACTGCAGGAACATTACAGTGAAGAGATAAATTTATTCGGAAATTATATTGCAGAATTTGATATTCATTTGGAAAATGCAGGTTATTCAAAGAAAATTTCAAACCTAATCGAAAAGTTAATTTATAACGGTATGGGTTTTGATGAATATATTGTAAATGCGCAGAATGAATTTATCGGTCCTGTTTCAAGCGATGATTTTCCGCCGTTAGTTGATGATGACGGCAAAACATATTTTTATAAGTCATTTTTTAATGAAAGTTATAAAATTATTAGCCATAACAAATCATTTATTATTGTTGAATATAATGAATATTTTTATCGTTCTGGCGCCGCTCACGGCAATTATTGGACAAATTATTTTATTATAGATATCGCTCAGGAGAAAATCCTTAGTATAAATGATTTAATGCTCCCGGTCAGCGAAGACTATTTGAAAAAGTTAATCGAAAACGAATATAATATAACGCATTATTTAAGATCCAACATCTGGCCGCCTGATACAATTAATATAAACAGCGATAATATTGTACTTTTATGGAATACTTACACAATAACCCCCTATTCAGACGGTATTATCGGGTTGATTTTGTATGAAGTTCAATATTTAACTGATAAGGGCCGCGTTTTACAAGCTTCTATAAAATAATTTACTGGTAAAAAACCGGATATTGGTTTATTATTACCGGTGAGGTTATTTTTAATGAATTTTGTATTGAAAAATTATATAAAATTGTTTTTAACTGTTATTTTATTCACTGCTTTTGCAAAGTTTCCATTGTGGGCTCAAACCGCGGCGCAGAATGATAATATTGATTCTGAACTTCCGGCGGTAAAAGCGGCTATGAGCGATGATCATTCAATAATAATTGAGCGTGTGCTTTATACAGCATTAAAGCGTTCAGGTTATCAAATGGTTGCCGCTGCTACCGGAATGCGCACCGCGGTAGCAGATGTTAATTACGGAGACGCGGCGATCCTTCCCACCCAGGCAGATGGATGGGACAGAATGTACCCCAACCTGATAAAAGTACCCGTAGCGATTGATGATGTAGAATATACAGCTTATTCACGTTTAAATGAAACTTATAATTTTACCCGGTGGAGTGATATGGCCGGATTGCGGGTTGGATACCGCTGGCAGAATGAATACATTGCCAATAATATCGCAAGGGCAAGAGCCGGAGGATTAGTTTCTGTAACGGAAATTCAGCAGTTATGGACTTCTTTGCTTAACAAAGACGCGGACGTGATACTGCTTCCGCGGATGTCGCATTATGAATACAGGTTTCCGCAGGGGATTAGAAGAGCCGGCATAATTGAACAGCAGCCTGTTTACACATACGTAAACAGCGGGCATAGATATTTGGTCCCTCTTTTAGAAAAAGCATACCGCGAAATGATCGATGAAGGTGTTATTGCGTCGATTCAGGAAGGCCGCGCCGCGGAAACCGGCAAACCTATTATTTTGCATATAAATTCTTATAACGCGCAAAGCGGCTGGGAGCGCGGGCAAATGGAATCTATCCGCGAAAATTTAATGACAGCTTCTTACGGCAGCCATGAGCGCATAACAGAAAACAGACAGGTGTATACAGGCGCTGCGCTGGATTATTATAATTTTTATTTACATTCCAACGAACTTCACAGCCGCGCAAGTTATAATGCCATTGTATCGAATATTATCCGCACCAGTTTTGTAGCGCGCACTCCAAATTTAATCATCGCTTCAGGCAATGAAGCTCTTGAGTTTGTATTAAACAATTATTATCTGCTGTTTCCGCATTTGCCTGTTTTGTTTTTTGATGTAGCGGGATTTAATTCTTCCATGCTCTACGGACAGGAAGAAAATATTACAGGTATATCTCAGACAATTTCTTTTAATAAAACCGTCGAGGAAATGCTCAGGCTTTATCCAAAGACGCGCCGCATATTTATTTTAAATGATTATTTAATTGCGAAAAGCGTAAAATTACGTGAAGATATACAAAAACACATAGAAACAGGCGATCCGTATTTGTACAGCGTTTTACCTGTCGAATTTATATTCAGCGGGAATAAAACATTCGACGCTATACTGGATGATATACGCGGATATGGCTCCGATACGCTTGTTTTAATCGGTAATTATATCTGCGATTCAGAAGGAACTTATTATTCGGAAGCCGAAGTGCAGAGTCTGACAGCAAGCGCTTCTTTTAATCCTGTTTACAGTTTGACTGCGTCATTTATCGGATATGGAACACTGGGAGGGTATGTTACAGCTGCCAGCGTACAGAGCCGGATTGTCGCGTCCATGGCTTCTGATATTTTAAATGGAAAACATCCTTCGCAGATTCCCATTGTTAATAATTCAACACAGTTTAACAAGTGGAAGTTTGATTATAAAACCATGGGAAAATTCAATATAAATGTAAATTATTTACCGAAAGATCATACTATTATTAACCGTTCGCTTCCAATATGGGAATCAAACCCGCTTGAATTCAGGATTATGCTCGCCGCGGTAACAATCGTTTTACTGCTTATCCTTGCGGTTGGGTATATAAGGAATCAGAAGAGACACGCGGCTTACGCGCAGGAGCTGCGTCATGCGCGGGATGCGGCAGAAAGCGCCAACAGAATTAAATCGACATTTCTTGCGAATATGAGTCATGAAATCAGGACACCGATGAACAGCATAATAGGTTTTACGGAACTTGCGCAAAATTATGACAGTCATCAGAAAGTCAGAGAATATCTGGAGAACATTTCTCAAAACGCCGAATGGCTGCTTAGAATAATCAACGATATTCTTGATATTACAAAAGTTGAATCGGGTAAAATTGATTTGGAGCATATTTCTTTTGATTTGCATGATGTGCTTTCCAGCTGCAATATGACTATTAAAACAAGAGCCGAAAAAAAAGGTCTTGCTGTTTATTGTTTTGCGGAACCTGAAATTAACAGGCTTCTTTTGGGAGATCCAATCAGGCTGCGCCAGTCGATTATCAATCTGCTTGATAATGCGGTTAAATTTACAAATAAAGGTACTATTAAACTTTTAGCTGCTCTGGATAACCATGGCAGTATTTCAAGCGAAGATAAAAAAGTTGTAATAAACTTCGAAGTAGAAGATACCGGCATCGGAATGACAGCTGAACAGATGGAAAAGATTATGGAACCGTTTGTACAGGCAGATGAAAGCGTTACGCGAAAATACGGAGGAACGGGGCTTGGGCTGCCGATTGCAAAGAGTATTATTGAATTAATGGGCGGGACTTTGACTGCAAACAGTACGTTGGGAACTGGCAGCAAGTTTTGTTTTAAACTGCCGTTTGATTTGGTTGAAGATGAAACGTTAAACGCTATTATACAGGAGAACGCATCGTCCTCACGCGGAAAGCCGAAATTTACAGGCGAGATTTTAATATGCGAAGACAATATAATGAATCAGCAGGTGATTTATGAACATCTGGGAAGAGCCGGAATTGTTCCTGTTATTGCGTGTAACGGAAGGGAAGGAGTTGATATAATTTCTAAACGCCTGAAAGAAGGTAAAAATCCTTTCGATTTGATTTTTATGGATATTAATATGCCCGAGATGGGAGGTTTGGAAGCTGCGTCAAAAATCACAGATTTAGGAGTAGAAACGCCTATAATAGCGTTAACCGCGAACATAATGTCCAATGATGTTAAATATTACCTTGAAAACGGAATGTCAGACTGCCTTGGCAAACCTTTTACGTCCCATGAACTATACGAATGTCTTTTAAAACACCTTCCTGTAATAAGTTATTCCTTAAACGAGAGAGACAAACTTTTTGATCTTGATGAAGACGAAAAATTTAAAAGGCAGGTAAGGATAAATTTTGTTAAGAGCAATCAGGGAACTTATGATAAAATTATGAATGCGCTGAATGAGCATGATGTTACGCTTGCTCACAGATTATTTCACACATTAAGAAGCAACGCTGGACAGATAGGAGAAAAGAAGCTGGCACAAGCTGCGGCAACGCTGGAAAAATTATTCGCGGATGGAAAAGAGCCGGTTTTTGAATATGAAATAAAAATTCTGGAAACAGAATTAAAAATGGTTCTTAAAAAACTGAATCCTTTAATTGCGGAGATAGAAAATAACAGAAAAGAGAAAAAAGAGGATTTGGAAAAAATCATGAAAGTTCTTGATATGCTGGAACCAATGCTGATTAATAAAAATCCTGAATGCGAGGAATTACTTGATGATTTACATGCGATGCCGGAAGCGCGCGAACTTATAAGATGTATAGAGGAATTCGATTTTAAACAGGCAAGTAAGGAATTGTTAAAACTAAAAATTATAGTGAGGTGAGGATGATGAACGGGAAAAAGAAACACAGTGTATTGATTGTGGATGATGAAAGGGACAATATAAGTTCGTTATCGGCTATATTAAGCCGCGATTATACTGTTTACGCATCTACGAACGGAATGGATGCTATCGAAACCGCGCAGCAATTTATGCCGGATATTATTCTGCTGGATATTCTTATGCCTGAAATGGACGGATACGAGGTGTTAAAAGCGTTTAAAGAATCAGAGAAAACAAAAGACATTACTGTCATTTTTATTACAGGATTAGACAGCGATGTAGCGGAAATAAAAGGTCTTGTATTGGGCGCCGCGGATTATATTTTAAAACCGTTTCATCCGGCTATTGTAAAACTAAGGATATTAAACCATATACAGTTAATTGAGCGGCTTAAGCAGCAGACGCTTGTTAATAAGATTTCGCATAATTTTCTTGCGAATGCCTATACCGCGTCTTTGAATAACGATACGCTGCGGATGATCGGGATGTTTATGGACATTGCTTCGATTTTGCTTTACAGAATCGAAAAAAACAGCAATATGCTTGTTTGCCATGACGAATGGATAAACCCTGAATTAAAATTGGAAACACGGATAGGCGACAAGATTGTGTTAAATGAACAGGTAATAACGGCAATTAATAACTTAATAACCGCCAATGAAAGGGATTTATGCCTTTATTCCAATGATGTTTTATTAAAGGCCAATGTTGATTTGCATAAACAGCATTTTAACAATTATATTATCACCCCTGTTTTTATTAAGGGAAAAGTATGCGCGATTTTAATTTTTTCCTTAGATGATGAGACGCAGAAATGGAGCGAAAATGAAATAGATCTTGCTGTTCTTGCGGCTAACATTTTTTCCAGTGTTTTCGAGCGTGACGCGATACAACATGACGAATATTTAAGCCGCGCTAAATCAGAGTTCCTGTCCCGTATGAGCCACGAAATGCGCACCCCAATGAATGCTATTTTAGGGATGCTGCAGGTGCTGGAGCTTTCAGGCATTTCCGACAACATAAGACGTCAATGCAGCGTAATGAACACCGCGGCGCATACACTGCTTCGCATGATAGACGATGTGCTGGATATCTCCGATTTGGAATATGGTTCATTTATGCTTGCGAACTCTGTTTTTGACTGTAAAGCGATGATATGGGATGTATTGCGCGCCGCGGATGATAACGCTTCTAAAAAGAACCAGATAATAGAATGCAAAGTTGACCCCGACATTCCTGATTCTCTTATCGGCGACGGAAAACGGCTGCGTCAGGTAATTACCACGCTTTTAGCAAACGCTGTAAAGTTTACGCAGGAAGACGGCGAAATTGCATTTAACGCGCGTTTGGAAAGCGAAGACAGTGAATCCGCTGTACTTAAAATAGAAGTTACAGATAACGGGATCGGAATGTCAAAAGAACAGCAAAGCAAACTGTTTTCGATTTTTGAACAGGCAGACGGCGGGCTTAACAGGGAATACGGCGGAATCGGGCTTGGACTTGCGCTGTCTAAACGTATCATCGAAATTATGGGCGGCAATATTTTCATTGAATCTGAACTGGACAAAGGCACAAAAATCAATTTCACCTGCAGACTGAAAAAGGAGTAGAGTGCAACAGGTATTTTTAGTTTTTGGTGGTATAAAAGTTTAGAACCACCGGCGAATCTTAAAAAATGCAATCATAGCAATTGCAACTGATAGCATTACGCCAAGAACAATGAAATACCCAAAACTAGTAGTTAATTCAGGCATATTTTCAAAATTCATGCCGTATATTCCTGCGATAAAAGACAGAGGAATAAAGATTGCGGAAATCATCGCCAGCACTTTCATTACCTTGTTCAGCTGATAAGATAAGACAGACAGATTTACTTCCATTACGCTTGACAGCCATTCGCGGTAATGTTCTACCTGCATTACCGCATGATCCAAATTTTCAATTAAGTCCTGTAAAAACGGTTTTATTTCCCCGGTTTGAAAAAATGATTCCTGCCGGGAAATTAATAATAAATTATTTTTCAGCGGCAGGATCGCTTTCTTTACCAGCAGCAGGTATTTTTTTGTTTCCTGTATTTCCTCGATGTACGTATCATCGCTTGTTCTGGTCGCGCGCTCCTCAAGATTTTCTATGTGTTCTTCCAAATGGTTAACAGAGTTAAAATATTCATCGACAATTTTATCAATGATTAAATAGGCAATATAATCGGTTTCCATTTTGCGGATTTCACCGGTATTCTCTATTATTTTTCTTCTTATGCCTTCAAATGCGCCTCTTGATAATTCCTGAAAAGTCAAAAGAATGTTTTTCATAATTACTATTCCAACCTGAGTAATAATTAATTCATTTGTATTTTCATCCTGAGATACAAAACGTTTGTCTTTTCGGAAAGGCAGAAAAAATTTTCTCTTTCCGCCGTTTGAACGGGTAAAAGTATTCTTTTTTTGCATAATCGTTTTGACTAATAAGAATCTGTAGTTTTCAAAAACCTCCATCTTTGCCTGCTGTTCTGTCTGCAGAATATCTTCTATCGTTAAAGGATGGATCTCCAGCAATTCACCTAAACGCTTGATTGAATCAATGTCTTTTAATCCGCTGACATTTATCCATAACATCTTTGATTCGCTTTTAAGTTTTATTACTTCATCAATGGAGGAAACATCTTTCGTTTCCGCAGACTCTGAATCATAATTAATATAAGATAACTTCATTTCCGAAGCAGGTATGTCTCCTGCATAAACGGGATTAATAACTTCCAGATATTTTGATTTTAATGCCATCTATGTTTCTCCTACACTGAAAATGTTCTATACTTTTATATTATAACATTATTTTTAAAATTATCTACCTTATATCTTATCCTAATCTGCAAAAGAAACCTGCCGGATATTGAGGATTATATTGAATTATATAGTTTTACTTATTCAAAAACTTTACTTGCAGCGTTAATACTTGATGAGCGCATTGTAATTTTTTTGATAGGCATTCTGTCTTTAAGAAGCGCATAAAAAAGTTCACAAAGGTTCTCGCAGGTAGAAACCTTTTTCGTAACAATTATACGGTATTCAGGGTATGACCAGGCAAGAGGATTGTCTATCTTTTTAAGAGGAACGCAATTAGCAGGATCATTGTTAATTCCTTCTTTCCTGTATACGGCAAGAACTGCGTCAAGGAGAGGGTCTCCTTCCTGAAATAATGTCGCATGGTGGAAGTGGTCAACAATTTCCCATGCTTTTTTGAAGCCTTCTTTACAAGCGTGCGCGTAACCTGTAACAGGATCTACTTTGTCTTCCAGCTCAATTTCTAAAAGACCTGAATGTCCATGAAGATGTTTGGCTTCTCTCGGCCAGTTCATAAATCTATGTGCGTACTGGAAATCTAGTCTAACTATCGATGTATATAAATCGTTCATAATAATCTCCTTTTCCTTTATATTTTTGAGAATACTTCCCAATAGGGTATTGTATAACAAGAAAATGTAATTGTAAAGATAAATATTTAAATCGCTATGAGACAGAAAACTCAGCTTAACCGGGATTTACCGGCGGTGGAAATATTTTACCTGATTACCATAAAAATTCAAAACATTCTTGTATAATTATGATAGTATAATTATCATGAATGAAATACTCACAGAAAAAACGAACGTAAAAAAGATATTTGCGATAGCAATACCAATTATTATCCAGCAGTTAAGCCATCAGATGCAGGTATGGGTAGACAGGGCAATGCTTGGGCATATTAATCCTGAATATTTCTCCGCTGTCGGCAATTCGCTTGTCCCTTATTTTGCGGTTACTTCTACCATATTGGCGATATGTTCTGGAACAACGATTTTAATTGCTCAAAGCGTCGGCGCAAAGGATTATGAACTAAGCCGAAAGTACGCTGAATGTTCATTTGCAGGTAATTATATATTTCCGTTAATCGCTTTTTTCTTTTTCTTTTTTGGTTCAGGATGGATGTTCAGAATAATGGGCGTTCAATCTCCCATTCTTGAATATGCGACAAGCTATATAAAAATAACATCGTATAATTTATTAATAGTAGCGATTGCCGCTACATGCAGTTCAATTCTTCAGGGAATTGGATTAACCAGGATAATAATGCTTACAGGTGTTATTACAAATGTTTTAAACATTCTATTTGACTGGATTTTAATTTACGGCAAATTCGGGCTTCCGGCAATGAATATTGAAGGCGCGGCCTTAGCTACACTTATAGCCAATTTTACCGCATTGCCGTTTTTAATTATATATGTGATTAAAAGAAAAAAGATACCTTTTAAAATAAAAGTGCGTAATATTTTTAAATTTAATTTTAGTTTATATAGAAATATATTTAAAATGGGTATTCCTTCCGGCGGTGAATATGCTTTATGGAGTTTAGGAAATCTTTTTATCGTTTCATTTCTTAACAGAATCGACATAATGGCAGCCGGTATTTACACGCTTTTATTTTCTATAAAAGGGTTGTCTGTCATTTTGTACGCAGGGTTCGCTCATGCTGGTTTGACGCTGGCAGGACAGAAAACCGGAGAAAACGAGCATAAACAGGCTGTCAATATTGTATTTAAATGTTTAAGTTTCGCTTTGATCGTCTGCGCATCTGTTACTGCAATATTCTGTTCAATTCCAAAAGGGATACTTGGACTTTTTACGTCAGATGTTTCGCTTATTAACTTTGCTTCTCCATTTTTACTTTTTGTAACTTTTATAATGTTTCCGCAGGCTGTCAATATCGTTATTGGATATGGTATTCGCGGCACAGGAGATACAAGATGGATGTTTTACAGTCAAATATTCGGTACTGTTCTTGTGATTGCTCTTTCCTACACTCTTATTTTTGTATTCAATTTAGGTTTATGGGGAGTATTTATAACGTCGCTTGCCGATGAGACGATTCGCGCTGCCATAAATGTTCTGAGATTCTGGAAGGGAAGGCAGTTCTTTTTTCTGCGTCCGTTTGAAGCTAATAAAATTAAAAACGAATAGAGTAACAGTGCCGTTGATTAATACTTGTTTTTTCGCTGATTGGGATGTATGATAAAAAAATAAAGGAGTTAATATGAAAATGATATTTCTTGGCCCTCCCGGAGCGGGGAAGGGTACATTGGCTGTAAGAGCTGTTGAAATACTTGGAGTACCGCAGATCAGCACAGGCGGGATTTTCCGCGCGGCAGTTGCGGCGAAAAGCCCTCTTGGTCTTAAAGTAAAAGAAATAATGGATGCCGGAAAATTGGTAGACGATGATACAACAATCGCTCTTGTAAAAGAAAGACTTGCTCAGGATGATGTTCAAAAAGGCTATATCTTAGATGGATTTCCGCGCACAATTCCGCAAGCGGAAGCGCTTGCGACATTCTCAGATGTGGAAAGAGTTATAAATTTTGATATTCCCGATGAAGGTGTTATCGAACGGCTTGGAGGGCGCCGTGTCTGCCGCAAATGCGGTTTTAATTTTCATGCTAAATTTACGCCTACAACGAAAGAAGGCATCTGCGACCATTGCGGCGGCGAAGTTTACATCCGCGATGACGATAGACCCGAAGCGATTAAAAAACGGCTTGAAGTGTACCGCGCCCAAACCGCCCCGTTAATCGATTACTACCGCAATAAAGGTTTGTTACTCGACATCGATGCAAGACCGATGATCGACGAAATTGTGGTAAACTTTAAAAAGGCAATGGGGTTATAAAGAAGAATTTTACCACTAACCACACGAACTTGTGGTTCGTGGTTAAAAATACTCCATCAATTCTTCTTCGATTTTTCCGATGAGTTCCGCTGTGGCTTTATCTAAATCAACCATGCAGTTATCTTTCTCGCTGCGGCGTTTTACTTCGACTTGCGGTGTAGCAGCGGATAAACCTTTATCACCGATTACTACGCGGTAAGGTATGCCTGTTAAGTCAGCGTCGTTAAATTTTACGCCGGGGCGTTCATTGCGATCGTCGAGTAACACTTCGATGCCGTTTGCCGTTAAGTCAGCATTAAGTTTGTCGGCGGCTTCTTTCACGGCGCCGTCGTATTTAATCGGTACAATGATAACATGATATGGCGCGATAGAAACCGGCCAGATGATGCCGCTATCATCGTGGTGTTCTTCGATAACAGAAGCTAATGTGCGGTCAACGCCGATGCCGTAACAGCCCATTGTCGGCATTTGGCCTTTGCCGTTTTCATCAAGATAGCTGACTTTCATGGAACTTGTGTATTTGAATCCAAGTTTAAAAATGTGTCCAAGTTCGTTTCCCATTTTTGTATATAATTCGCCGCCGCAAAGAGGACACTTGTCTCCGGCTTTTACAGTACGCACATCTTCGATCATCCACGCTTCAAAATCGCGGGCGTACGCTGTATGTTTAAAGTGAGTGTCTTTTTCCAGCGCGCCTGTTACAGCGTCATTCATTGCGGTAACGGTGTGGTCGATGATGACAGGAAGGCTTTTCAATCCGACAGGACCTGCAAATCCTACAGGAGCGTTTGTTAAGCGCAAAACATCGGTATCGGACGCGAGAGATACCTCGCTTGCTTTTAAAACAGCAGCGAGTTTTACTTCGTTTACATCAAGATCGCCGCGGATTGCCACAGCGAAAAACGTCTCGGCGTAAGTTAAAGGCGCGTCTTGCGAGGGTTTCTTGCGTTCAAGTTTGCCGCATCCCGGAGCGGAAGAAAGGTCGAGTTCAACATTAACGGCGCGGTAGATCAACGTCTTTATAAATTTTTGAGGTTCTGTTTTTAAGAAGGCGCAGAGTTCTTCTATTGTTTTTACATTCGGCGTATCAATTTTTTCACAGGCAGGTGTGGAAGCTGCTGCCGCTTTTGCGCCTTCAGCAGTCTGCGCTGTAAAGTCGCTCTTGCAGGATGCTTTTTCAACATTGGCGGCATAATCGCACGCCTTGCAGAGAATTAAAGTATTGTCGCCGACTTCGCTTTCTACCATAAATTCTTCCGAGCCGCTTCCGCCCATCGCTCCTGAATCGGCTTTTACCGGAATGACAGACAAACCGCAGCGTTTAAAAATCTTTCTGTATGCGCGTCCCATCGCCTGATAAGTCTCATCAAGGCTTTTATCATCGGTGTGCCATGAATAGGCGTCCTTCATTGTAAATTCGCGTCCGCGCATAACGCCGTAACGCGGGCGGATTTCATCGCGGAACTTGGTATTAATCTGGTAAAGCGCCAGAGGCAGCTGGCGGTAACTGGAAAGTTCATCGCGCACAATCGAAGTAAACGCTTCCTCGGCAGTGGGGGAGATAACAAAATCGTTGTTCAAGCGGTTTTTCGCGCGAAGCATAGATTCGCCCATTGAATCCCATCTGCCGGATTCCTTCCATAACTCCGCCGGAACGACCACAGACGGCTTTAATTCTAAAGCGCCGATAGCGTTCATTTCCTCGCGAATGATATTTTCCACCTTGCGGAAGGAACGAAGCCCCAGCGGCAGGTAGGCAAAAAGCCCGTTTGCGAGTTTGCGAAGCAGCCCTGCGCGGAACATCAGCCTGTGACTGGCAATAACCGCATCGGCGGGAACTTCTCTGAGAGTGGGTATAAAAGCGCTTGAATAATTCATATCGGCAGTTTATCAATTTATCAGTGTTTTGAAAATAGCAAAAAAGCCCGGTAAAACTATTGACTATTTTCCTGTTTTTTGATAGGTTATAAATACATTGGGGGCGTGGTGAAGCTGGTTTATCACGCTGGCCTGTCAAGCCGGAGATCGCGGGTTCAAGCCCCGTCGCTCCCGATCAGAAGCTCGTCCAATGGACGGGCTTTTTTATTAACGGGCAGTAGCGCAGTTGGTAGCGCGCTTGGTTCGGGACCAAGAGGTCCCCGGTTCAAATCCGGGTTGCCCGAATTTATATTTAACTAATTCTATACGTTGTACAGAGTTAGTATCTAAAACATTGTTTTCATACACGCAACGGTATCTATTTTGTCGAATTCGTTGATAAAATAAGTGGAAAAAAGTTACCTGCAAACACAACCAGTGAAACAGATCCTTTAAAAGTCAAAAGGAAAATGAGATCGATACCTTTCTCGCTAAAACGGTATATACAATGAGGATGGATAATAATAAAAATACTTGATTTGGTTATTGACTCCTTTAATAATGAAAAATATGATAATATCACATAAAGTAATTAATATAGGATTTTTTGAGAGAAATAGGGAGATTTAATGATTCAAGACTTGGATGTTATCCTTAGCGAAGGAGAGAGCTATACTGTCGAATTCAAGGAAACTGCCGACAAATCGCTCGCGTCCGAAGTATGTGCTTTTGCCAATGCATCAGGCGGACGTATCTTTATAGGCGTTCACGACAAAGGATATGCAATCGGCACTGATGTCAGCAATATCGCCCGCTCTCGTTTACAGGACACCATAAACAAGATCGAACCTCAATTAAATGTGGTTTTAGAGGTTCATGAGAACATTCTTGTATTGACGGTTCCAGAAGGTAAAAACAAGCCTTATTCCTGTCCTTCAGGATTCTATCTGCGCTCAGGTCCAAATTCTCAGAAACTGGAACGAAACAGTATTGTCGAGTTTTTCCAGACGGAGGGTCGGGTTAGATACGATGAAATTGTATGTGATAATTTGCCAATATCTGAACAATTCAATGAAACGGCATATAATCGTTTTATAAAAACCACCAAAATTAGTAATGTGCTCAATAAAGAAGCAATTCTTAAAAACCTAAACTGCGCAGGTTATTCAGGAGGAAAGCTTTGCTTTACTAATGCCGGAGCTTTGTTTTTTAGAAAAAATGATGATGATGTATTTTTCCACCATGCAGAGTTAGTATGCGCTCTTTTTAAAGGTACAGATAAATCATACATTTTGGATGCCAAGGAACTAAAAGGCGATATAGTCAGCAATGTAGATGACGCCATTGTTTTCCTAAAAAAACATCTGCGTGTTACTTTTAAAATTGAAGGTTTACAACGTGAAAATATTCTTGAACTTCCGGAAGACGCCCTCCGTGAAGCTATAGTAAATGCAGTATGCCACAGGGATTATTTTGAAAAAGGCGCAAGGGTTATGGTTGAGGTCTACAGCGACCGTGTAGACATAGTTAGTCCGGGCGGTGTTTGCAAGGGTATAAATCGTGATAACTTTGGAAAAATCAGCATATCCCGTAATCCTAATATCGCTAGTATGCTTCTCAGAATTGGCTATATTGAACAAATGGGAACAGGCATCATGCGTATGAAAGCCGCCGCAAAAGAAGCAAAAATTGCGGAGCCGGAATTTGAACTTGATAACTTTTTCAAGGTCTCGTTTAAAAGGATTGTTGAAGACAGTTCAACCGAACATCAATCGACTGCAACAAGCGATTGGCAAACGATTGGCAAGCGATTGGCAAGCGATTGGAATTCCATAGAAACAGGTGAAAAAAAGCAGTTTATTTTAGGATATATAAAAGAACAGCAAAAAGTGACAGTTTCTGATATAACCGCTATTTTGAGATTGAGTAAGCCGCGAATTAGAGCTATATTACAGGAAATGACAAATGATGGAATGATAAAGAAAATCGGTGATAACAGATATACATATTATGTGTTAAATAAATAAAATATTTTTTGAGGTCCCCGGTTTAAATCCGGGTTGCCCGAAAAAAAAGGGGATTTTATGCTTTGGCCTGGAGTAAAGAAACTTGGAAAAGAACTTAATTTTAAAAGAAACGATTCTGAAGCTGCCGGTATTATAAGAAACTGTTTTGTAAAAATGTATGATGGAAGCAACATGAAGGTTGTTGAATTGTTTGCTCCGCAGATGGACGGCGATGACAAGAACGAAATTATTAAAAAGCTTGATGCAAGAAAAATTAAAAAATATGATTGGCTTTCTAACGGCGTTAGAATAACTTTTCAGGAAATTATCCGCCCTTATTCAATGAAAAAAATTAAAGAATTGCTAGATGAACTTGTTAAATATTTCAGCGGTAAATATCCAGAACAAAAAATACTTTGTCAGCATTGCGGCGAAGAGGGTGAGACGCAGATATACAGCCTTAACAATGTGTCTTTGCTGATTTGCGATAACTGTTACAGGCAATATTCAAGAGATATAGAAAAAGAAAATACCGATCATAAAAATACTCCTAATAATTATTTGCTGGGTTTTATCGGCGCGGTTTTATTCGCTATTCCCGGAATTATTGTAACTGCTTTTTTTCTTATTTATTTACAAAGACTGGCTGCGGTATCAGCTCTTGTGTATATATTTTTGGGAATGTTAGGATATAAGAAATTCAAAGGGAAAATATCGCCTGTAGGCGCTGGTGTTATATTAGTTGCAGGAATTTTAATGGTCGGTATCGGTATTATAGCCGCATATTGTGTTTTAATATTTAAAGAATTGGGACAAATTAATTTTGATCTGCTGGTTTTGGTTTTACGTGAACCAGAAGTGCAGAAAGAGATATTTGTAAATATTATAATTTCTTATCTGGTTTCCGCAATTTACATTGGTGTTCAGTTTTACCAGTTGTTTAAAGACTGGAAGAGCGTTAAGTCGATACAGAAACTGAGAGATATTTAACATTTACAGCAGTTTTTCCATTTCTTCTATCAGCTTTCCAAACGCTTCGCAAGCGGCATTCACAGGCTGAGGGGAACTCATATCCACGCCTGCAGCTTTTAGCGCGTCGATTGGAAAGCGTGAGCCGCCGGATTTTAAAAAGGTAAAATAATCTTCCCTTTCTTTTACGCCGCCTGAAAGGACTCGGTCTGCAAGCGCCAAAGCGGCGGATACTCCTGTGGCGTATTTATAAACATAGAACGCGCGGTAGAAGTGTGGGATACGCAAGCCTTCAAGATCGCTTGTTTCTTCAAAAACCATTTCGGCGCCGAAGTATTTTTCTAAAAGTTTGCGGTATTCACTGCGCAGCAGGTCTGTTGTAAGAGGAGTGCCGCTTTCTTCCAGCGAGTGGGTAATGCTTTCAAATTCGGCAAACATGGTTTGACGGTAAAGTGTAGCCAAAAGATCATCGGCATGTTTGTTGATTAAGTAAAGGCGCATGTCTTTGTTATCAGTCTGCTTTAGCAGATAACGGAAAAGCAATTCTTCGTTGAATGTGCTTGCGACTTCCGCTTCGAAAATAGTGTAATTGTACTGCATGAAAGGATTGTTTTTCACGGAATACCATGAATGCATTGAATGTCCGCCTTCATGCGCCAGAGTGAATACATCGCGGATTGAATCATCTTTGTAATTCATAAGAATAAAAGGATCGCCTGTGAAACAGCCTGCCGAATACGCGCCTGAATGTTTGCCTTTATTCTCGTAACGGTCTGCCCAGCGGTTTAAAAGCCCTGCGCGTAAGACGCTGACGTACTCATCACCAAGAGGAGATAGAGCATTGCCGACAAAATCTACAGCTTCATTCCACGTTGTTGACATTTTTACTGTTGATACAAGCGGAGCATACACGTCATAATGGCGCAGTTCCTGTAATTTGAGGGCGCGTTTACGCAGTGAATAATACCGGTGTAATATATCCAGTTTGCCGCTAACGGCTGTTATTAAATTATCATAAACTGATTCGCTTACATTATCCGGGAAAAGAGCACAAGCGCGCGCCGAGGAATACCCTCTTATTCTTGCGTTTATAACATCCTGTTTTACAGAGCCAGAATAAAGACTTCCTAAAGTTGTTTTGTGCGAATTAAAACAATCGTAAAATAAACAATAGGCGCGCTTTCGTATATCGCGGTCCGGATTCTCCATGAACACCGAATAGGTTGATTGTGTTAACGGGCGTTTCCCTTCATGAGTGTCCACTGTGCCGAAGTTAAAATCAACATTTGTAAGAACTGAAAACGTATCATTAATCGATCCTTCTGCTTCTGTGTGAAGCGCCATGATCCTCTCTTCCTTGTCGCTTAATATGTAAGGCCTGTATCTTATTATTTTTTGAATGTAGACAGTATAATCTTTAAGCCTGTCTTCTTTCAGAAAGGTGTTCATGTCATTTTCGGGGATAGAAAGAATTTCCGGATTGTCCCAAGAAGATGCGCCCTGAGCTTTTGCGCTTGCCATTGTAATTTTTCCAAACATGGTGCGGGCAAGAGACGCACCTTCATCTTCAGATTGGCGCAGGAAAGCGTATGAGCCAAGTTTTTCGCCTAGGATTCCCAAATCGCGCGAGAAATCAAGGTAATCCGCAAGACAGTTCGCGCATTTCGAAAGCGTCCCCTGAAAAGACGGAATCTTTTCTATCATTTTTTCAAAATCTAAAAGAGACTTATTCCAGTCATCGTCACTTGCAAAAAGCGAAGACAAGTCCCATGTATCTGAAACTTTAACATCACTTCGCGGCGGTATAGTATGTTCGTTATTCGCCATATTTATTTCCTGAATTTTTTATCATTTTTTGCTCAGCGCCGCCACAGCCGCGCCGAAAAGACTTGCCTGTTCTACCGGCGATATAACATAAGGGCGCGGTTTATCTTTGTACAGCATTTGATGAAGGTGCGATTCAAGGGCGCGGCGCATGCCTTTGTAAATCATGTATGTTGTCCCTTCTACCGCGATGCGCACAGGCGAATAAGGCTCGTAACTGTAATTGATACGCTCGACTGTTGCGGCTAACACTGCGGCGGAAAAAAGCGCGCCGCGTTCTGTTACAATCGAAGTAATGTACTGGACCGCGGCAAGCGCGTCGGCTTCGTTAGGCGCAAATAAAGAGCCAAGAGGTCCCTGCGCTGAAAGCGGCGCGTGGGCAAATTCATTTAAAAACCTTGTTTCTAAATGAGGAAGAGCCAAAAGTTCGTCTGATTTTTTAAATTGGATAATCTTGTCTTTAATCGCCTGTTTTAAAATATGATGAGTTAAAGGACCAAGATACGCGCCTGCTGTCGCTTTTTCCAGATGGTATCCTCCGGGGTTTTTTGTAGTGCTGTCATATTCTCTGTCAAGCTGTCCCAGGTAATTTACATCGAAGTTTCCGGTTTCGCAAACGATAATCTGCGGAGATGTGCTTGAGTTGAATTTAATTTTAGGGATATTAGCTTCAGGGTACGCGGTGTTAAAACCAGTGCCCAGAATGAAACCGATAACAGGGCCGCTCTCGGCTTTAAAATCATTTCTTGTGCGCATAGCTTCGCCGTCAGGTGAAATTGTTACAATGCCGGAGAGCAGGGTAGCGACAGTATCGTTTAACATTACAATAGGCCCTGAATATTTAAAACCTTTTGCGCTGAGAGCTTCACGAAGCCCCTTACCGACTGCCTTTCCGATAACATCGGGAGCGTCAACTTCCTTACTGAATCCCAAAAGAATCCCATCCGCGTCGGATGTTATTTCCATGGGATAGGAAAATGTAAAACCAATACCTTCTATTTTCGCGTCTTTAAGGAGCGGAAGAGCGGCATCCGCGATGGCGTTAAAAAACTGCTCTGATGTTACATTGCCGTTTGTTCCCGGCATAGGTGTTTTTGTTGTTCCCTGCGCAATTGCTTCGGCGTTTTCGTTAAAATAAACAAGGCTTGCGCGCAGGTTTGTACCGCCTGCGTCAAGAGCAAGAACAGTTTTTCCAGCGGGAATATTTGTTACCGGAGATAAATATGAAGGGATCATCGGAAGACTGGAAGAAACTCCTTCGTTTTTGCCGGCGCTAAGCCCTTTTTCCATTTCGCTTAAAACTTCTTTTACAAGAGCCTGAGGATTTATACCGTCATAATGAAAACCGTAATGGCGCGCGAATTTTGCAATTTCTGCAGGATCAAACTTACTCATGATTCCTCCTTAGTATTGTCCATTATAAAATTATATCACGAAAAAGCTCTTTGCCCTAGATTAAAATTATTAACCCTTTCAGTCATATCGACGGCGCGGCCTGTCCGCAGATAGTAAAGCCATAAACGGCAGTCTTTTTTGGACGGAACAGCGAAAAGAGTGGAGATTGCTTGTGAATAACAGGCCATCTGCGCCGTATGTTCTGTTGGTATCTCCCTGTTGTCGGTTTTAAAATCTACAATATGTATTGAACCTTTTTCTTCAAAGAAAAGATCGACAGTACCGCTTATAAAAACCTCTTTTCCATGCTTGTTTTTAAGCAATGTCCTGAATGAAAACTCGCATTCTCTTAAATCCGCGCTTTGCGCAATTATTCCAAGAGGAGAGCATAAAAATCTGCTTGCTAATTCATTGCCGGCTTCAAGCAGCGCTTTTGCTTCTTCGCCGTTTAATAAACTGGATAAATTCGAGGGTATTACAGCTTCATGTTTGTTAAGCAGAGCTTCAACGCAGATATGCGCGATTGTTCCAAAACTGCCTGAATTAAATTTTTCTGTGCCGTCGTCTGCAATCTGCGAATAACGAGCCAGTATAGAATCCACTCTATTAAATATATCTTCTGACGGTCTTCCTGAAAATTCGCTGCTAATTGATACAGTTTTTGCAAAAGTGTCGTCTTCGTTTCTTTTAAGAGATACAGGTGTTATGTGATTATTTTTAAGAACAGGCGTTTTTATTATTTTTACTTTTTCGTAATATGATTTTATCCTTTTGATATATTTATTAATGCCTTTTCTGTTATTCGAAAGGCTTTCGCTTTTTTTTGTCCTTCTTTTAACATATTCTTCCGTATATACTGGAATTTCATTTACTGTAAAAAAGCGCGGCACATCCTGTTCATCTTTATTGATATGAGAAGCCAATGAAGGCAGTAAAATGCCGAATAATGTATCGTCGTCTATTATCGAATCGTTTTCTATGTAATTTTCTTTGCTATCGCGTTTTGATTCTATGCTATATTTTAATAATTGAGTAAAATCTTTAATGCCTTTATTCTCTTTTATTTCGAGGAATCCTGTTATATGCAATTCATTTTTTGCTCTTGTCATTCCTACATAAAGAAGCCGCCGCAGTTCCGCGGTTCTTTTTCTTTTTATTTCACCGCTTGCCTGTTCCCATAAATAATTATTTCGTTTTTCGGCAAACTGGCGGCATTCGGCTGGCGGGGGAGGGCTGAATACAAGTCCCGCGGCATCGGATTTATAGACAATATCGCATCTTTCGTCCATCGTTTTTTTTCCGCAGCAGCAAAGAAAAACTACCGGAAACTCAAGCCCCTTGCTTTTATGGATAGTCATTAAATGAACGGCGCCTGATCTTTCCAGCGGAAGGGCAGTGTCCGACAAAAGCTGTCCGCCGTTGTCGCGTAACGCAATCATCGAGTCTGTAAAGGAAGCGAGCCCCTGATTTTCTGAATCGGCTTTTGTGGTTAGATAAAAAAGGTAATCGTACATTTCGCTGAATGCGCTCGTTTGAGGGTGCCATTCTGTCTCGTAACGATAGCCTTTTTCGTGCCATAAAAAGCTTACAAGTTCGCTGATGCTTTTTTTACCTGCTTTAGCTCTAACAGATTTGTATGTTTTCATCGCGCTCTCGTATCTTGCCTTGTCTTCGTTTTCTAAAAAATTTCTCGGCAATTTTTCGAATGGTTTCGGTCCTTTTTCACTTTCAAAGAAATGAGATGTGCATTTTAAGGCGGTTGGGAGTGAAAATCCCGCGAAAGGAGATCGAAGCATTTCTGTGTAAGCCGTTTTGTCCATAGGATTAGCCGCAAGGCGAAGGACCGATAATATATCGTTTACAGGGCCTGCGAAAAATAAATTGTTGATTCTTTCGCAAGTATATGGAATTCCCAAAAACCTGAGATGTTTTTCATAAAAACGCTGGTTCTTGCTGTCACGAAGGAGGATTGCGATTTCTTCTGGTTGATATTGCTGCCCTGTCTCTTTTGATATTAGTTCTTTTATTTTTTCTGCTGTATAACGGGCTTCATTTTCGTAAGCGGATAATTGAATCTCATTTTTTTTCGCATCTTTATTTTTATTAAGTATGTGTACAGATACTTTACCTTCATTAACACATCCTGCTTCTAACGGAGAATATTCAGCTTCATAAATTGGCAGATTAGCGGCGGGAGCAAAGACCGATGAAAAATCATGGAGAGCGGACATCCCTTTTGGATCAAATTTACTGCCGCCGAAAATCGCGTTAAAAGCACCTATTAAATCCGCGGAAGAGCGGTAATTTGTTTTTAAAGGAAGATCCTCGCTTTTTATTTCATTTTTTAACTTTCTAAAAACAGAAACATCCGCGCCCCTAAAAAAATAGATTGACTGTTTTTCATCGCCGACAAAGAAAAGCTTGTCTTTGCAAAGGCATGACGCCTCAGGCACGCCGTCGCCGCATAAATCCAATTTTTCTGATAACAGGAATAAAATGTCTTTTTGAAGTTCATTATTATCCTGAAACTCGTCGATCATTATCGCTTTGAATTCTTCTTTTTCGCTCTGCCTTATATCTTTTTGTTCAGTTAAAATGGTTTTTGAAAGGTCTGCGACATCATGAAAAGATAACACGCCTTCTGTTCTTTTTTTTAGTAGATATTGCTCCTGAAGCTGTGATAATAAAGACATAATCGAAATAATAAAACCTGCCTGAAGACACGAAATGGCAAGAGATAAAATATCTTTAGAAAGATCGCGGATTTCTTTTACATTATCTTTAACGGGATTTTGATATTTTTTACCTTCCTGAAGGTTTAAATTATGAGGATTAAAGCGGTCCAAATAATAAAGAAGTCCGATAAAGATTTTTTGAACCTGATGCGCCTGCGCCTTTTCGATACATTCGTCTTTTGGCTGGTTTAATAAATAATTAAAATAGTTCTGTAAAACGCAAGGATCCAAAATATCGATTTTTTTATTATTATAAATATCCAAAATTGGTACAATGGCCGGAAGATACGCGGGGTTTTCATTAATATGTTTCTTTGTATCTTCAAGAAGCGCTATCAGAGTATCGCGGTTTTTCTTCCATTCGGATAGAAGTAAAAAAAATTGTTTTTCCACATCGCGCGAAAAATTAAGCGGCTTGTCTATCCGGCAGTAATTGAACAATACATCGGCGAAAATGTCGCTGACTATTGTTTGCGGCTGATTGTCGGAATATAGTTTTTTTACAGCGGGATGATGACGGTGGGCGATAAAAAATGGATATGAAATCTCCAGCGCAAGATCACGGCACCTTTCCTCGTCAATTTTAAAATCCGGGCTTAAACCGTAACGGGGAGAACATTGCTTTACAATAGAAGTGCTGTAGGAATCAAGAGTTTGAATTCTGGCATGGATGAAATCATCAAGAGCGCTTCTTGCCCTGTCGCCTTTAATACCCTGTTCGTTTTTCGCGATCTGTGATACAAGCGAATGAATTCTATTGTTCATTTCAACCGCGGCTTTTTTTGTAAACGTAAGCGTTAATATTTCATTTATCTTATAACCTTTCTCTGTGAGTAACCATGCAAAACGATTGGCTAAGACTCTCGTTTTTCCCGAACCTGCGCCGGCAGTTACAACCGCGTTATCATTATAAAAAGCGGCTTTTTCCTGTTCTTCATTTAAATCCCGGCTGTTTATTTTTACATCCATCAATCAATCCCCAAAGAATAATTTTTTTCACAGTCGATAATATAAACTGTTCGGCATATACGGTTAAATTTGCATTTATAACAATCATTTCTATCCTGAGGAAAAATTGAAAAACTGCCGGTAGAAATCTCCTGCGCAAACTGTTTTGTTTTATTTTCAAACTCATCAAAAATTAATTTATGTATGGCGCTGCCGCGTGTTATTTGATCTTCCGGTTTCCGCGGGATTGTTTTTTGATTGTATATGTCGCTGACAGTTCCAATTACCACACTCGGTTCCAAGTTCAATATGCTGTAGAAAAGAGCGGTGTAAACTTTTAGATTGTCTTTTTCTTCTGCAAGAGTTATGTACATGGGAAGCTGATAATCTTTAAGAATATTATTTTCATCCTCGGCGGAATACTTTACGGTTTTTGACGATTTTTTTCTTTTAAAATCCACAATGATATATTTATCTGTGCCGTCGCGTGTGTCTTTTAAAATGCAGTCAACAAAACCGTTTAAAAAGTAAGTATCTTTTTGAACAATATAATAACTTTCACTTCCTGCTACATAGCAGCCCGCAAAGAGAGTTAAAAAATACGCAAGACATTTTTCCGAATGATAATAAAAATCATCTTTCCCTGCCTGCAGCAGCCTGCTTGTAAGAGAGCTTATCCTTGTTCTTCTTTCAGCTTCAATTACAGGAAAGCCGTCAAATACATTATCGATGCTTTTTTTAAGAACATTCTGATAATGCGGGGGAAGACAATAGTCATTATTACTTTTAACAGGTTCACCTAACGGCTTGCCTTCTTTTCTTAAACTTGTAAAAAATTCATTTAAAACAGCGTGATAAACCGAACCGGAAATATTTTCCGCCATTAAACTGGTTTCCAGCTGAAGGCTTTGAAGCGAAAAAACTTTTTCAAAAAGCCATTTCAGCGAACATTCAAAATAGACACTTATGGAAGAAGCCGATACCCTGTATTTTTCACCTTCTGTATATCTGGTTTTTATAAAGTTTCTTATTTCTTCTCCCGCTTCAAAAAGGCGGTTAGAATCTTCTGTGTCTGATAAAACATCGTGTGAATGTCTTTCATCCCATTCCATGAAACCGTTAATTTGATTTTCATGCAGGTATTCAATTTGTTCAACGCCGGATTTTTCCAGATCGAAATAATCATCAGAAAACATGCCTTCCATTCCAATATCGCCTGCATAACGCTGTTTCGGCTTTGCGGGAGAACCTGTTTTTGGATGCGGTATCGCGTAATCGGCAAAAGTGTGCTCGCTGCAAAAGAAAGCTGTCTTTTTTGCCGAATTAAATTTATGCATATTAATAAACGCGTCTGAAGCGTCTTCGTCGCCGATTCCAAGCTCTACGCGTTTTATCTTAGACAGAAAATTTAATTTTGTATAAATTATACTTAATTTTTCATGTCCCGCGCCAAGAATTATATGACAGTTAAAAGGAGCGGCAGCCGCTGTTTTATAAGGGAGAATCGCAACTCCTGTGGAATCGTATTTAGGAAGATAAAAAACTTCGCTTAAATATTCTGTAAGGAACAAAAAAGGATCCGCCGCTGTAATATCAGGAAAACTTTTTTCCAGTTCCACAAGTTCCATCAGCTCTTTAATGCAGCGTGAAAGGACATTATTTGATTCCTCGCTGAATTCGTCAATGTTTAAAAACTGGCTGCGAAATATAAAATACTGTTTTCGCAGTTCTGAAAATGTTTTAGCGCCGCGAAAAGATCGCAGCCTTCTTTTTAAATCAAGAAAAAAGGTTCGGACTTTTTCGTCAATGTACTTTACCGGTTTTTTTAACGCGTCTTCCCACACATTGATATACTCTTCTTTGCCGTCCTGCGTTTCAGCCCATGAATATATGCAGTTATTTTCCACTCCAAACTGGACAAGTTTTTCTATTTCTGCCGTATCCTTCCACGGAAGATTTTCATTCATTATAAGAGCGACAACAGAAGAAAAAGAAAAATCACTGCCGCAGCAATCAAGAACCGCGCGGAAGAAAGCGCCGGCAGGATAATCGGTAAGCGCCTTGCTGATGCGTTTAACATAAGGAATGTTTCTGTTGGTAAACTCGCGAAGCACATAAGGCTCGTAATTGTCAGGATCCGCAAGGCAAACAGCGATGGAATCCCACTCAATTTTTTGCTCATTAAGAGCGCGGATATAAAGCGCGGCTTCTGTTATCTCGCTTCTGGAATTGGTATAAAAAAAAGCGTCGCAGTTATTTTTAAAATTATCCGGTGTATTAATGATTTTTACATAATCGCTGTTATCAAGAATATCTTTATATTCGCTGTAATCGGAAAGAGAGTCAGGAAAAAAGATAAAGCAGTCTTTGCCGTCATTATTAAAAGGCGGGGTTTCCCATGCCGGTTCAAAAAGCCCATGATCCTGCAAAAATGCCGCGTAACGGCAGGCAATGACATACATATCGATGTCATCACCTTTAAAATCACTTGCCGCTTTTTTCGCTTCGGCGCTTAGAAAATCAACTTTTTTTAAACCTGTTGTTTTTTTAAACCAAAGTTTTAGCTGCGGCAGAATGACAGCAATCCACGACGAAAACTGCGCGGCTTGCTGTGCCCAATTTGGAAGAATCAACGATGAAAAAACAGGCGTACCTGCCGCCGCGCTTTCGGCGTTTTTTCTTACAAGTCTGTCTACAAAGATTTTTCTAAGCGCCGAAGGGATGCTTTTTTTATCTTGAAATTGTGATCTTATCGAATTCGATTTAAAGTCATCCCACGCGATAAACTTTTCCATCGAAACAGTTACATCACTTTTACCTTCAGACAGCAGCCGCAGAAGACGATCCGCCCACATGGAAGACGATATCTCTGTCGGAAAAATGAACAATGAATTTGGGTTATCAATGTTACCTAAAAGGACAGATTCTACAGACTGCATAGCAAAAGCAGCCGCCTTTTAAAATTATTCTTCTTTAAGTTTGTCGGCAAAATCAGATATCATTCCCTGCAATATGCCAAGGCATCTCTTAAAAAACGGTTTATAGCCGTTGGGATCTGCTATGAAAAGAGATGTTTCCAATAACACAAGTTCTTTCTCTACCCTGATAAAGATTTTCCCAAGTTTGTATTCAGCGTTCACCGCGTTGGCAGCTTCCATGTGCTTGGCTACGCTGTCGTCTGAGTCAAAATCACAGCCATAACCTGCCTGTATTCTGAAATACTCCGGATCATTTTCATCAACGAAAAGGACATATTTGTCTCCTTCGAATTTGAAATCAATATCTCCGTCATCATCAAGAGTACCGCTGAATCCTTCTTTTCTTAAGAAATCCAAATAATTGTTCTGTAATTCTTCCTTGCTCATCTCTAATCCCCCTGTTTATTATGCTATTACAGTTTTCCATTGAATATCTGTTTTGTCAATAGGCGTAAAATTATTTTTTATTAAAGATCATCCTAATACGCGTTCTCTGTAAGTTTTGCCGATTCTTTTTAAACTCTTTGCCGTGCTTTCACCGTCCAGTGCCTGTTTTTTTAAATCAATCGTAAATTGATTCATTGAAAAATGCCTGTAAAAAAAAATTTGATTGTACAATTCTTTATTTTCCGCGGTTAAGTTTTTTAAACATTCGGTAAAAACTTCAAAAATACCGCCCTTGCGCATTTCAGAATATCCGATTATCCAGACAGGGCAGTCAAACGCTTCCTGAAACTCAATCAGTAAAGATGCCATATCTTTCTGCGATTTTTCCAAAATATCAAAATGCAATCCCATCTTGCAAAGTTCTTTTAACTCAACAGTTCGCGGCGAATGAATCGGAGTTTTATTTAAAATTATTACATTTTTTAAAAAATCAATTTCCAGCGATGGATTATCGCGGAAAAACTTTTGCGCTATTTTCCCGGAAGGGCCGACAAGATAACGCCTGTTTTGCGCAGCCTGTTCGCGACTGCCGGGATTATCCGCTACTAATATCATTTTAATTTCATCTTTAATTGTTATTTCATCAAGCGCGCTGTTGTATACAACAGGTGTTTCAACTTTATAAGAAGCACTTCGTTCATCCGCGAACTTTTGCTGAATATTTTTTAATTTTGGAAGGGAGGAAGATAATTCTTCGGCCTCTTTACGGAATTTTTCTCTTGCTTTTTTAAATTTATTCCACGCGTTTTGATTCAAGTATTATCAGTCCCTTCTTGACGCGAGTTCAATCGTCAGCTCGATCGCGCTTATAGACTGGTGCATGATGTTCGCTATTTGTTCAACGGTAAAGTCTCTTGCGCGCAGTCTCATAATGTCCTCAACTTCCTGCGGGGTTGGTTTGTTCTTGCCTACAGGCGCGGTTTTGCCTGTTTCGCGTTCCAGCAATGATTTAAAGAGCGTTACGTGCGCTTTTGCGTCTTTGTCCAGCGCTTCCAGTTCGGTTGCGGTGCGCGCAAGCCATTCGCGGGCGTTATTCAATTCTGTTATGCGATCTTCGATTTGCGCGAGAGATTCATCAAGCGAAGCGATTTTTTCCACGGCTTTCGTTGCTTTGTCGTTTTGAGACGCCAAAACTTCTATGGAGTCCCGCAGTTTGGTAAATTGATTTGTTATGGCGCCGATGTTTTTTTGCGCGTCTTTAATCGCGGTTTCTGTTTTCTGAAGCGATTTAAAATTGCGGTCAATCCCTTCGTTGGTCTGATCAAGAACTTCGCTTTTGTTTTCGACACGCTGGTATTTTTCATCAGCTTCTTTAATCGAATCTTCCAGTTTGCGGATCTGTACCTGTACAGCCTGCAGAATATCATCCGAAGAAGAAACCTGTTCAAGTTTTTCTTTAACAGACTGCGAAGATTTAATAAGGTTGTTAAAGTTTTCTTCCATTTGTTCTATTCGCCGCTGTTCGGTAAGGAAGCGTGTCATTTTGTTGTTGACTTCATCTTCAAGCCGCCTTAAATTGGTTAGCTTTGTTTCAAGCTGGGTGATTTCATTTTTTCTTTGTTCGAGTCTGTCAAGGCTGGTATTGGTCTCTTCTATGCTCTTATCCAGATCTTTTTTGAGCGTACCGGTTTGGTCAAATATCTTTTTCTGGACGCCCAGTTCCTTGCGGATATCTTCTACGCTCTGGCGGAATTGCACAATACGATCTTCATTTTCTGCTTCGGTTTCTCTTGAATGGCGGCGAAGTTCTTCCAAAGAAGTGTCCATTTCGCGAATTCTCGTGTTGTACTGGCTCTGCCATTCATCCATCGACTGTTTCGCGTCACGCGCTGTGTCTTCAAGTTCTGAATATGATGTTTTGGAATGTTCTGAAATCTCTTCGATTTCTTTTTCCAGTTCTCTTTGTTTCTGGCGCATGGTTTCCTGAATTGATATCTGATATTGACCAACCTGCGCTTCCAGTTCGTTTTCCGCCGAGACGCGCATTTCAGACATATCTTTTTTAACCTGCTCCGTGAATGACACGCGTGTTTCATCGGCAGTCTGGATATCCTTTCTTATGCCTTCTTCAAAAACGGACGCTTCCTGTTTGAGTCTTTCAAGATCGGAAGTAAGGCGTTCTCCCAAAACGGAAATATTTTTCTTGTGATCCGATGTTATGCGCTCTTCCGATAATTTCCATTCATGCACGATTTTATCACCTGTGTTATCAAGGCGTTTTTCAAGACCATCCTGCCAGTCCGCGATCTGTCTGCCGAACTCGGACGCGCGTTTTCCAAGTTCTGCCGTAAAGTTATTTTCAAATTCTGTAAGTTTATCGGACACATTGTCGTAAGCCTGCTTCCTGATGCTGTCAAGCTCTTTGTCCATTTCTTCAAGTTCTTTGCGAAGGGATTGAGCCTGCGCGTCAAACGCGGATGCCGCGCTTTGCATGCTGTTGTTCGATTCTTTTTCGTATTCGGAAAATTCTTTGTTTACCCTGGCGATTGAATCTTTCATTGATGTGCGAAGTTCGTTTTCTAGCTGGCCGGCTTCGTCGGCAAGACTTGTAAGTTGCCTTATAGCTTCGGCGTGGCTCTTGCTGTAATCGTCAAGGCGTTTTTCGTTAGATGTAATTATATCCTGCTCTGTATCTCTGCAAAGAATTTTCCACGATTCCATTCGTGCGTTCAGCGCTCCGCTAAGATCGCTTTCCTGATTAGAGACAGCCGCGTCCGATTTTTCCTTAACGTCTTTAAGAGCGGCTTCAAGACGGTTATGCTGATGCTCTATAGCGGCTGCTGTCTTTTCGTTTAACTCGTCTATGGCGGCGGTTAATTCGTCCTGCTGTGATTTAACAGCCGCGCTTGTTTTCTCGTTTATATCTCTAATAGAAGATTCTGAAGTTTCTTTTAAATCTTTCAGAGATGCGGAAATTTCGCTCTGCTGCCGCTGGATAGAAGATGATGAATTATCTTTAAACGCTTTAAGCGCGGATGAAAGTTCACCCTGCTGCTGCTGTATAGAGAACGCTGAATTATTTTTTAATTCATTGATTGCGGCGGTAATTTCTGTTCGCTGTTGTTCAATCGAAGATGTTGAGTTTTCTTTAATGTTTTTGAGTGCCGCGGAAATATCATTGCGCTGCTGTTCAATCGAAGAAGTTGAGTTTTCATTAATATCTTTAAGCGCAGCGGCAATTTCTGTTCGCTGCTGCTCAATCGAAGATGTTGAACTTTCTTTAATGTCTTCTAACGCAGCGGTAATATTATTGCGCTGCTGTTCAATCGAAGATTCGGAGTTTTCTTTAATATCTTTAAGCGTTGTATTAGTATCATTTTCCTGCTGCCGGATGGAAGCTGCTGATTTTTCCTTAAATTCTTTAAGTGCCGCGGCAATTTCTGTTTGCTGCTGTTCAATCGAAGATGTTGAGTTTTCTTTAATATCTTTAAGCGTTGTATAAGTATCATTTTCCTGCTGCCGGATGGAAGCCGCTGATTTTTCCTTAAATTCTTTGAGTGCCGCGGTAATTTCTGTTCTCTGCTGTTCAATCGAAGATGAAGAACCTTCTTTTATATCTTTGAACGCCGCCGCAATTTCTGTCCGCTGCTGTTCAATCGAAGATGAGGAATCATCTTTAATATCTTTGAGCGCCGCGGCGATTTCTGTCCGCTGCTGCTCAATCGAAGATGCTGAACTTTCTTTAATGTCTTCTAACGCAGCGGTAATATTATTGCGCTGCTGCTCAATCGAAGATGTTGAACTTTCTTTAATGTCATCTAACGCAGCGGAAATATCATTGCGCTGCTGTTCAATCGAAGATTCGGCGTTTTCTTTAATATCTTTAAGTGTTGTATAAGTATCATTCTCCTGCTGCCGGATGGAAGCCGCTGATCTTTCCTTAAACTCTTTGAGCGCGGCAGATATTTCGCCTTCCTGTTTTTGAATGGAAGAAGAAGCGCTTTCTTTAAACTCGTTTAACACTGCGGCAATTTCATTTCGCTGCTGCGCCGCAGTAGAGCTTGATTTTTCTTTAAGTTCTTTAAGCACGGAAGAAAGTTCTTCCTGCTGCTGTTTCTGAATATTTTTAGACTGAGTTTGCAGTTCGGCAAGAGAAGAATTTAACTTTGAGATAACATCGTTTATTTCCTGCTGCTGTGTTTTTACAGCCGCGCCGGATTTTTCTTTTAATTCCGCCAAAGTGGAGCCGATATCTTTCTGATGCTGTTTTATTGCGGCGTCCAGATCGTCATGCTGTTGTCTGAGCGCTGTCTGCGATTTATTTCTTAAGTCGATAATCGCCTGATTAAGTTCTGATTTTGCGGAAGTAAGGTTTAAGTCAAGTTCCTTGCGCTGTTTTTCCGCCGATTTTTTAAGTTCCAGGAAATTCTGCTTCCAGTCATTTTGCTGCTGCAACAGCGAAGCGTTAATTGTATCTCTTTCTTTTGTGATCGCGTTGTTTACATCTTCCTGCTGACGCGCAAGGGCAGAAATAATTTCTTCCCTTTGTTTTTTCGCCATGGTGTCAAGTTCACTCGATCCTTTTACCCACTCCTGATGATATGTTTTCTGCTTTGTGCTGATGTCTAAAATTTCAGCTGTCCATTTTTCGTTAATGTTTTTTAATTTATCATTTATGGCGCCGTGTTCGTTTTTAATAGTGTCCTGGGTGATTTTAATTTTTTCTTCGATGAACGCTTTAATCTGATTAACTCTTTCCTGAGCCTGTTCGCGTAACTTGACAAGAGCGGCTTCTTCCAATTTGTCCGCGCGCTTGCCGGCGTTTTCTAAAATGTCTTTTGAAATCTTTTTTAATTGATCAAGATCATGATTCAAATTCGCTTCGCGCTCGCGCTCAACTTTAATTACAGCTTCTCTGTGTTCCTCGATCTTGCGCTCTATTACATGCGCGGTGGTTTCAAAATCTTCTACTGTTGTTCTTACGGACTCAAGCACCTCCTGCGCTGCCTGTTCCATCACCTGTGAATTTTTTCTTTCCAGGCGTTCTTCGGTTTCTTCCAGATTTTTTCCCGCAAGTTCCAGCGCTCTTTCTACCTGTTCAAATTTTTCTCTTGCTTCTGTTACGCGCTTTCCTGTGCTTTCCACAAACGCGGACTCATCTTTAATGCGGTTTAAATTTTCCTGAACTCTGTCTGTCATTCCAAAGAGTTCATTAAGGGAGGATTCAAATTTGTGTATATGAGCTTCTATAAGGGCGATAGATTCTGATTTTTTCGCAAGTTCTTCTTCTGTCAGTTTCTGAATATTTTTCATTAACTGGACGGCGGCTTTTGTTTCAACATCCAAATCGATGCCGAAATTTTTAACTGCCATGCTTTTTTCTTCAGCGTAAGCCGCGATATCTTCCTTGCACTTGTCAGTATATTTTTTTACCCTTTCCAGAGAACGGTTGTTTTTGTCAGACAGCCTGTAAAGGATGAGAGCGCAGACTACGATACCAAGCGTTATTATATTGCCTATAGTAAAAATCATCAGTATTATTATCCCCCCCGAATAATAAGTCCAGTTATTTTATCATAAAATCATATAATTGGCGATAGCTATGGAAGAAAAAATCCGGTTTTGGCTCTTTTTTTTGGCTTGAAACGAACCTGCTTTTGATCCATGCTGTCTTCATCCCGGCGCCTGCCGCTCCTACAACATCGTAAGAATGGCTGTTTCCGACATACATAATATTTTGCGCAGGCAATGCCATCGCGCGCGCAAGCTCCGTGAAAGACAGCGGATGAGGTTTAAGCGCTCCCGAATGTTCGGAGCAATGCACCGCGTCCCAAAAATCGGAAATATTAAGATATTCCAGCTTTGTAACAGGCGGGAAGTCCGACAAAAGCCCCAATTTGAAACCGGCTTTTTTTAAACCTTCCAGAGTTTCAATAACATATTTATAAAGTTTGATTTTCTTAAACAGAGGTTCCCAGCCCTTGTATATCCGGCTGTCGATTTTATTCCTTAAAGGCTCCGGCTGAACCTTTAATATCCGCGCTGTAATTTCTGCCTGATGTTCATAAAAGCGGTCAGGGCAGGGCGCGCTATTTTCCTGTTCTTTGCGGATAATGCTTCTGGCTTTGCCAAAAGCCCAGAGCATGCGCCATTCTTTCAGTATAAAAGGGATAAGCCTTAAGTTAAGCCGATAATTCGGATAGAGAGTTCCATCCAGATCGAACGCTATTCCTTTGATCCCTTCCCGCATGATGTGGATTATACATATTATGCGGAATTGTTTCTACCATGGCGGCAAAAATGTCAATTTATATGACACGGAACGCCTGTTTTAAAATGTAAAAAATTGAAATAATATTATACAGAAGCTTGACATTTGTTAAAAAATGAGATAATAGTAGTTGTAACTGGCAAAAAAGCCGCTAATATTTAAAGGGGGAAAGCATGAATTTTCTTGTAAATTTTCCAGAAAAATCGAAAGATTTTGACGAATTGATTATTACCCCCCCCCCCCCCATACAATAACCCTTTTTTAGAAAGTGTAAATCTTAAATCTGCTCAAAAAACGCTGAATTTCCTCGTTTTTAGTCTATTTGTCTCTAATATTGGCTTGTTCAGAGAACCATCTATTTCGGTCGTTGACCAGAAAGGTTCCTGAGCAGGCCATTTGTTTTTCATAAGAAAGGAGTATTTCGATGAAAAAGTTAGTTTTGGTTTTGGTGCTCGCGGCATTAGTAGCGGGCGGCGCGTTTGCGCAGATTGAGATGAGCGCTGGTGTTGGCGGTATTTTGGATATGAGCTTCAACAATGGTGTTAAGGTTGAAGGAAAAGGTTATTTTTCTGGTTATTCTGGCAGTGATGGATTTAATAATACCAGTTTTGGCGCTTTTGCATTCTTTGATATCACCTATGCGGTTATTGATGTCGCGTTTCTTTCCGGATCATGGGAAAACTACTCTACAGGTACAGGCTATAAAGATCAATATACAGACATGGGTACTTTCTCACAGTTAGGTATAGGCATTATGGGAAAATTTCCGATAGATTTAGGTGTTTTTAAACTTTTCCCAATGCTTGGTGTTAACTATAACATGGTTCTTTCCGGTAAAAGCCCAAGAGGAGCTACTTGGGTATATAATTATGATTATTATGGCAAAAAAACAACTCTTTCTGCTGAATTAAGCCAGCTTGGTTTACTTGGCGGTGTAGGCGCGGACATTGGAATTACAGAACAGATTTTCATCAGAATTGAAGCGCTGTTCCAGCTTCGTTTGCCAATGAAGACTTATTCAGATCAGGTTAAAGACAAATCTGAGTATTTCGATTCAAGTGCAACACTTGGTCTTGGTCCTCGCATTAAACTCTCTGTAGGTTACAAGCTCTAGTACAAGGATTTTAAGGCCTTTTGGAGCTTCTCCTTACAAGGAGTTCCGGGGAGCCTTTTAATTAAAGGTCTTTTTGGGGTTTCCTCCTTACAAGGAGCCCCAAGGAGCCTTTTTTTTTGCGGTGTCACTCGCCTGTTTAATACCAAAATAAATTTAAAATATGGCACTTTTATTCTTTTTATTATTTAGTTGACAAAATTAAAAAATTCTGCTAATCTATAATCAAAGAAAGGCGATGAGTTTGTTTCGCCCGGGCAAATAACCCGGATACGTTGCGAGCCATCGCCGTTCTTATATAGCGTTGTATTACTGATAGCTGTTGAGTGTATTTTATTACTGCCCATTTTTTTATTTTTAGCTTTTTCTTCGGTTATAGTGGTAAAATTCTTCATAAAGGCGACAGTTACCGCCAAAAATGGTTTTGCCCGACGCCGCTGCGCCCTCTGCCCTGCTTGTACACATTTGTATATAAAGATTTTAGTACCAGAAACTCCGTGGTTTCTATTCTTAAGTATACGTTTAAGGTTATTTTCACCTACAAAAAAAACAAAAAAAATGTAAAAATAGCTTGATAAAAAATTAGAAAAACAGTATATTTTTGGATATGCAGGTTTTTACTGTTTTTGGCACTATTTCCGCAAATTTCGCAAAAAAAGCCCTTTTTTGCTTAGTTTTAAGCGCCGGAAAAGACAGTAGTCATAATATA
>Ga0209755_10000969_pt1 | contig 48265 bp, 47 predicted proteins | sample TergutCo191P1_FD_187301 | JGI IMG/M metagenome (GOLD analysis project Ga0209755, IMG submission 187301) | Cornitermes sp. P1 segment gut microbial communities from Petit-Saut dam, French Guiana - Co191P1 (SPAdes) (version 2) | ecosystem: Host-associated > Arthropoda: Insects > Digestive system...
ATGTCAGCCAGCTGCTTCCTTTAAAATTGTCCATGCTTATGCCGGATTTGATTACGCTAAGTAAAGTTACAGATACGGCAAATGTTAACGCCATTAAAACTGCCGCCATGGGGATTATCAGAGCTTTTAATTCCTGGCGTTTTTCGCGAAGCCCTCTTGGGTAGCTTTTAAATTTTTGCGCCATTAAACTGCGCGAGACAATACCGTCGCTCATTACATAAATGAATGTTCCGACAAGCATTCCGAAAGCTAAAGACGCAAGAAAAAGAGGCCCTCTCATGCCGGTTTGGATGGGCAAATATTTGCCGCCGATGTAGACGCCGCCAAGAAGGGTGGCATGGAGCACTACATTCATGGCGATCATTTTTATTGGTATTGCTCCTATCCTTTTTAAGCGCTCTAAAAATACTTTTTCTTTATCGCTTTCGGTCTCTATTTCTTTGAAAAAAGACGCATGGAAGCATTTGGCGTTTCGTCCCAGAATAACACAATAAACAATGAGGAAAAAAATGGATGGGATGCCGAGTTTGTAAATTAGCTGCGATAATGTAAGACCAAAGTAGATCAATAACAAAAAATCAGCTGCTATCATACATAGTCCGGTTAATAAAACCAGCGCGAAAAATGATAAATGATACTTAGTGTTTTCCATGGCATTATATTATTATAAATAAAAAAAATATACTACTATTTGGTAATTGAAAAAAGCATAAAAAATCGATATTATGGTCTATATTTCAATTCAAAGGAAATAACCAAAATGAGAGTATTTTTAATCGGCGGAACCGGTCTTTTGGGCAGCGCCGCAGCGCAGGAACTGATCAACCGCGGTCACAATGTGAGTGCGATAGCTCTTCCTCCTGAAATGGACGATGTTCCAAAGCAAATGGAACTGGATTATAAAAACTATCTTACGCTTACTGACGATGAACTTAAGGCGTGTTTTAAGGGCTGTGAAGGTTTTATTTTTGCCTCCGGTATCGACGAACGCGTTACAGGCCCCAAACCTATATATAATTATTTTAACAAATATAATGTTACTCCTCTGGAAAGGATGCTGCGTATTGCGAAGGAATGCGGCGTAAAACATTCTGTAATATGCGGTTCTTACTTTTCCTATTTTGACAAGAAATGGTCTAAGTTAAATCTTTCTAAATGGCATCCGTATATCCGCAGCCGCCGCGATCAGGAAAAAATGGCATTGTCTTTTGCCGATGATAACTTCAGCGTCGCGATAATGGAGCTTCCGTATATTTTCGGTACTCAGCGCGGACGCGAACCTGTGTGGACAATCATTGTAAAAGCGGTGCGCAGCATGAAAAAGAACACCATGTATCCAAAAGGCGGAACCACTATGGTGACAAGAAGGCAAGTCGCTCAGGCGATGGCTGGCGCGCTTGAAAAAACCAAAGGCGGGGTGTGCTGGCCGGTAGGATGCTACAATATGCTGTGGAAAGATTTTCTTGCAATCGTTCACAGCAACATGGAGCTTCCCTCAAGAAAAGTAATTACGATTCCAAACTGGCTTTTGAATATTGGAGTCAGATTTATGGAAAAAAGCATCAGGGGAAGTGAGGGCGAAGGCGATGGTGAAACAGAAGGCGGGATTTGCCTTTCCAAGTTTTCCGACATACAAGGCGCGCAAACTTTTATCGACAGAAGCCTTGCCTGTGATCCGCTTGGCGTACAGGATGATGACATAGAAAAAGCGATTGGCGAGTCTATCCGTCTGGCTGTCGATGTTCTTGACGGCAAGGTTAAATTAGTAGGTATGAAAGGCGAATAACAATGACTAAAATTTATTACTTCAGCGGTACAGGCAACAGTCTTTGGTCGGCAAGAAAAATTGCACAGGTTATCGGCGAGTCTTCACCTGAGACAAAATGCGAGTTATTCAACATCGGCATAGAAGAAAAAAAGAGCGAAATAAAAATCGAAGCGGACACGGTTATAATTATTTTTCCGTCATTTGCCTACGGTCTTCCGCATGTTGTCAGCCGTTTTGTGAAGAAAGCTGAATTTAAAACGCAGTATATCGCGGGATTTACTACTTACGGTTCCAACCCTCTTGGTACGCTTGGAGTATTACAGCGGATTTTAAAAAAGAAAACAAACTGCAAAATATTTTTCGGCAAGATTCCGGCAGTGGAAAATTATCTTGCAATGTTCGGAACGCCGGATAAGGATAAAATTAAACTCTGGACCGATATGCAGAAAAAAGCGACCAATGAAGCCGCGCGTTTTGTAATCGAGAAGAAAGAAAATATAGTTAATACTTTTACGCCGTTTTCATCGTTTGTTTCTTTGCTCTTTACGCTTGGCATAAAAATCTTTTATAAATATTATCGTGTTAGCGATGATTGCAACGGATGCGGTATTTGTGAAAAAATATGCCCGGTATCAAGTATTAGAATGGAAAACAAACGTCCGGTTTTTACTTCAACTTGCGAACACTGTCAGGGGTGTGTTAATATTTGCCCTGCTAAAGCCATACAATTTGCGCGTAAAAAATTCGGCAAAGAAGGTTATTGCCATCCTGAAATTCAAATAAAAGATTTAATGCGTTAACAAGGAACAATTATGAACGGGCATAAAAATTTCGCGCTTGTTACAGGCGCAAGTTCCGGCATCGGCCTTGCGATAAGCGGCGAACTTGCAAAACGCGGATATAATCTCTTAATGGTCAGCAATGAAGACGAGAAACTTCGCATATCCGCTTCTGATCTGGAAAATAAATATGGAATTAAAACAATCTCTCTGTGTATGGATCTTGCAAGAACAAACAGTGCTCAGGAACTTTTCGATTATTGTCAGGAAAACGGCGTTGTTGTAGACATATTGGTAAACAATGCCGGTATTTTCTTTTTTAAAGATGTTATTAACACATCCCCTGAGCTTGCCGAGAAAATTATTATTCTGCACACCCTTACGCCTTCCAGTTTATCGCGTCTTTTTGCGCAAAAGATGATTGCGGACAACAGGAAAGGTTATATTTTAATGATGGCATCCGCTTCATCCAGAATGATGATGCCAGGTATCGCATTGTACAGCGGCACGAAAGGGTTTCTTCGCAGCTTTTCACGCGCCATGAGAAACGAAGTTTTTAATAAAGGTGTCAGCATTACCACGCTCAGCCCCGGCGCTGTAGCAACAGGCTTGTACAACCTGCCGCCGCGTTATCTGAAACTGGGGATTTTTCTTGGGATAATCATGACCCCGGAACGCCTTGCGTCATTAGCAGTTAAAAAAATGTTTAAACGCAAGGCCGAATACATCCCCGGAACTTTTATTAACACATTGTTTATTATTATAGTGAGGATACTGCCAGAATATTTAATAAGATATATCAAAAGAAAAATTGACAATTAAAAATTAAGATTTTTACCACAAACTGAGTGAACTATGTGGTAGAATTCTTTATTTATTTTATGCTATAATGTCTTTATGAAACAATGTCCATGCGGCTCCGGCCGTGAATATTCCGCCTGCTGTGAGCAATACATTCGAGGAACGCAAAAAGCTCCGACCGCCGAAGCTTTAATGCGAAGCCGTTATTCTGCTTATGTTGAACATGAAATCGATTACATTATTAATACCTGTATACACCGCGGCAGAGACGACATCGATTATAAATCGACTCGCGACTGGAGCGAACAGTCAAAATGGATAGGACTTAAAATCATCTCCAAAGAAAAAGGCGGCATTAGCGACACGGAGGGAACAGTAGAGTTTGAAGCAACCTATGAACGAGACGGTTTAAGGGACATACATCACGAGACCGGAAAATTTAAAAAAGAAAAAGATGAATGGCTCTATGTTGAAGGGCGAATTTCTCCGACAACAATCGTGCGCTCATCTCCAAAAACAGGACGCAATGATCCTTGTCCCTGCAGCAGCGGAAAGAAATACAAACACTGCTGCGGAAAATAATCATGAAGTATCAGATTATTTACGCAGATCCTCCGTGGGCATATCTTTGGGGAACAGGCAAAGACGGCGGTAATTTCGCTCCCGAGAAACACTATCAAACAATGTCCACAGATGAAATATGCGCTATTGATGTTAAATCTTTACGGGATAAAAATTGCGCTCTGTTTCTTTGGACTACAATGCCGACCTTACCGGACGGCATTAAAGTAATGGAAGCTTGGGGATTCAAATATAAGACTTGCGCTTTTTCATGGGTTAAAATAAAAAAAGACGGTATGCCTCTTGCCGGAATGGGCAGCTATACAAAATCAAACATAGAAGTTTGCCTGCTTGGTATGCGCGGACATATAAAAGCTGTTGATAAGACCGTTCCGCAAATTGTTATGCACGAGAGGATAGGACATTCCGTAAAACCTCCGATTGTACGGGATAAAATTGTACAGCTCTTCGGCGATATAAGCCGCATTGAATTATTTGCGCGTCAGAAAGTTAACGGATGGGAGGCAATTGGTTATAGTATAGATGGAATAAGCATTCAGGATAAAATCGAACAGATAAGAGATAAATGATAATATTTAAAGATTGAAGTTTTAAATATCATCTTACGACTAGTCATTAATGTATAAAAAATGTATACTCACCTCATGTTAGATTACAAATTTATTGCAGAAAATATTCAGGCGGTAATGGCGAATATTGCCGACCGTTTTATGAAAGCCGATGCCGAAGCTGTGGCGCGTCTTTACAACAAAAGAACAGAACTTACTACAAACCTTCAGGCTTTGCAGCAGAAGCGCAACGCAAATGCCGATGCCATGAAAGGCAAAATGGAACAGGACGCGCGAGCTGTGTTGATCGAAGAAGGTAAAAAACTTAAAGAAGAAATCGCCGCTGCGGAGACTGAACTAGCTTCTGTCGAATCGGAACTGTTGATCGAAGCGCGGAAGATACCGAATATGGCACATCCTGACGCTCCTGTCGGCAAAGAAGACAAAGACAACCTTGAAGTAAAAAAATCCGGCAAAATTCCGACATTCGATTTTGAACCAGCCGACCATGTGAAACTTGGGCAAGACCTAGATATAATTGATTTTGATTCAGGTACAAAAGTATCCGGCACAAAATTTTACTATCTTAAAAATGAAGGTGTATATCTTGAGCTTGGTCTTATACGTTACGCGCTGGATATTCTGCAAAAAAAAGGTTTTACCCCTTTTATTACTCCAGACATCGCGCGTGAGGAAATCCTTGAAGGCATCGGCTTTAATCCGCGCGGAGCCGAATCAAATGTTTATACGCTCGAAGGCGAAGATGCCTGTCTTGTTGGAACCGCAGAAATCACTTTGGGCGGCTATTATTCCAACATGATTCTGCCGCGTGAAAAATTGCCTCTTCGCATGGCAGGGCTTTCACACTGTTTCAGACGCGAAGCCGGAGCTGCAGGGCAATTCTCCAAGGGGTTATACCGCGTCCATCAGTTTACCAAACTTGAAATGTTTGTTTACTGTCTGCCCGAAGAATCAGATAAATTCCACGAAGAGCTGCGCGGGATAGAAGAAGAAATTTTTGAAGGTTTAAACATCCCGTTCCGTGTCGTAGACACATGCACAGGCGATCTCGGCGCACCCGCGTACCGCAAGTGGGACCTTGAAGCATGGATGCCCGGACGCAACAACGGCGAGTGGGGAGAAGTAACCTCGACATCAAATTGCACTGATTACCAGGCGCGCAGATTAAACATCCGCTTCAAAGACACAGACGGCAAAAATAAATTTGTTCACATGCTTAACGGAACGGCAATTGCCATCTCTCGCGCCATCATCGCAATTCTGGAGAACAACCAGCAGGCAGACGGCACGGTCCGCATCCCGCGCGCGTTAGTGCCTTATGTTGGGTTTGACGTGATTGGGAAGAAGAATTAATTAGAAGAATTTTATCATTATGCGTTTATTTTTTAATTTTACGTGTCTTACTAGTTTTAATTTGCCGCTGCTCAAGGTTTTTTGCATTTAGCTTACTAACAGCCGATTTGCCTGTGCTTTTTTCGATTTGCATACGCGCGACCTTTGCCGCTTTTGCGCCTTCCTGCGCTACGGCGGCGCTTTCATTAAAACCGTTTGGCTGACGTTCTATTGAAATATCTGTTGCGGCAACTTCTGCAAGCATGTTAAGAACAAGCTCTGTATTAGTCATATTATCGCGCAGATTTTCTTTTTTTAAGCCTTTATGTTTTCTATATTCTTTTGTCGTCATGCCGCTCCATGTTTTGCTCATTAAGTCGGTAAGAGCCGAGTATTCGTCATGTCTGTTAACGCCGCTTTTATCCCATTCATCTGTCAGCGCTTTTCGAACTTCTATAGATTTAATCCGCTGATTAATCCAATTTTCGCTGTAGCCCAATCGGCGGTAATTTTGGATAGCTCGGTCTATTGATTGTTCCGGGTCTACAGTTTCATCAATTCGTTCGTTGCCCACTTTTGCAAGCCACAGTTTAAAAGGTTCAGCTTTTTTACTTGGTATAGACTGTATAAGGCGCAGAATTTGTTCAGTGTCGGCGACATCGGTGAGACGCATTTTGCCGTCTTGGGCAATCATTTTCAAACCGTGACAATTTGTCACGGTTTCATTACCTTCTTCGATAAGCCTTTGTTTTAATTTTCTCCAATAGGCTGTTGGATCTATACTATCAGTCAATATCGAAATAATATCAATAACTGACCACCACCATTTTTCGGCTTCTTCATCCCATATATGACGGACTTGTACTCCGTTAAAGAGCTTTATTTTACTTATTGATTTATCCATATTTTTCTCCTTTGGCTTGTAAACATATGTTAAGTATATAGGGTTTGGTTGGATTTGTAAAGGAGGAAAGAGAAGAATTTTGCCACGTACAGATAAATTTAGAGAAGATGTTCTCGCAAGCTGCTATCGCAGTCAATTATAAGAGCAAAGTTCGCAGAGATCGCAGAAGGAGAAGAGTTTCACGCAAAGCCACCAAGCCACTAAGATTGCTTTCCAATCACTTTGTGTCTTAGCGTCTCTGTGTGAGATCTTATCTCAACTATTCTATTGCGAAAATCCTGTCCGCATACGTACTCCAATTCAGCGCTGCCTTGTATGCCTCTACGCTGCCTGCGGGGACTTCGATTCGCAGATTTGGAAGAGGAACACCATAGTATGTAAAAACTTCTGTACCAAGTGTCGGCGGTGTAACAGCAAGGCTGGTAACAAGAGCAAGGTTTGTGCAGTATGAGAAAGCACCATTACCAATAGAAGTAAGCCCTGCAGGCAAGGAAATAAGAGCTAAGCTTGTGCAGTAAGAGAAGGCAGAAGCACCAATAGAAGTAACACCAGCAGGTAAGGAAGTAAGAGCAAGGTTTGTACAGTTTTGGAAGGTTATTAAGCTAATAGAAGTAATACCTGAAGGCAAGGAAATAAGAGCAAGGTTTGTGCAGCCATCGAAAGCACCAATACCAATAGAAGTAATACCTGTAGGCAAGGAAGTAAGAGCAAGGTATGTGCAGCCAGAGAAGGCATTACCACCAATAAAAGTAAGCCCTTCAGGCAAGGAAGTAAGAGCAAGACTTGTGCAGTTTTGGAAGGTACCATAACCAATATAGGTAAGCCCCTCAGGCAAGGAAGTAAGCGCAAGGTTTGTGCAGTCTTGGAAGGCATAATAACCAATAGAAGTAAGTCCTTCAGGTAATGAAGTAAGAGCAAGGTTTGTGCAGTCTCTGAAGGCATCGCTACCAATAGAAGTAAGTCCTTCTGCGCTAAATGATTTTAGTGCGGTAAAATTCTCAAATGTAGCTACGGTTTTACTTCCATTCCATCCTGGTCCATCTGCAATACTTGTCGCTGTATCAGGCAAAGCAATAGAAACAATCTTATCCTTTCCTGTTTCGATATTTGCATCGGGATTAAATGATGTACCGTTCATTGTACAAGCGGAAAGATCAAGATCAACAAATTCATCGGCTTCCTCGATTATATCAAGCAGTTGTCTCCAGCTCGAACCTGCCGATGTCATGGTTCCAAGATCAATCTGTACAGGTAAATAAATTGGATGCTGAATAGTTCCTGTGTGCGTATCAAGGAGAAGAGCGATGTCATCAAAATCCGTTAACGGAAAACCAATAATCGTGAAATTTACGGTTAATACATCACTTTCGTGCATACCCTCTTTTACTGCGTAAGCTTTTAGTACAGTTGTTTCGCTGATACTAATTGGGACAGAATACATTGTGCTTGCAGTTGTAGGTTCAGATTCATCAAGAGTATAGTAAATTGCCGTTCCTTCTGTAGGAGTTGAAAGGGTAATTGTTTGGTTTCCAAAATATGTTCCGCTGTGATGATTCGCCGCAGGTTGAACAACTTGCCCTGGTGGAGTAATGACATATTCTTCTGTCATTATATCGCTGTCATCCATTTCTGTTTTTACGGCGATAGCTTTAATTGTTGTTGTATGTTCAATCGTTATGGGAGAAGTATACTGCTCGCTTAAGATTGTAGGTTCAGATTCATCAAGAGTATAATAAATAGCCGCGCCTTGCGTGATTGTAGAAAGCGTAACTGTCTGGGTAGTTGTATAATTTCCGCCTTCGGGACTTGCCATAGGCTGTACTACTTGTCCAGGCGGCGTAATGATATAGTGTTCAGTTAAAACATCGCTGTTGTTCATGCCGGATTTAACGGCAATCGCTTTGAGTGTTGATGTATGTTTAATTTCTATTGGTTCACCGTATTCATTACTTGCGGTTGTAGGTTCAGATTCATCGAGAGTATAATAAATAGCTGCTCCCTCTGTGAGACTTATAAGTGTTACGTTTTGTGTTGTAGTAAAATTTCCGCCTTCGGGACTTGCCATAGGCTGTACCACTTGTCCGGGCGGCGTGATGATATAGTGTTCAGATAAAACATCGCTGTTGTTCATGCCGGATTTAACGGCAATCGCTTTTAGCGTAGCGGTATGTGTTATTTGTATTGACGCATAGTATTCATTACTATCAGTTGTTGGTGTGCTTCCGTTAACGGTATAGTAAATTGTTGCGCCTGACGTTGTGGTTGTCAGCGTAACAGTTTGAGTTGCTTCGTAATTACCGCCTGCGGGCAATGCTGAAGGCGTTGCAACTGTTTGTGTTCCAGACGATCCGGAATCAGGCTGAATGGGACATGCCATTATCATCAATACTGTAAAAATAATGGTAATGCCAAAAATTAAACTCCATTTAGATTTCATAAAATACTCCTTTTTAAGCCGCTTTAGCGGCGTTGTAAATCGTCGAACCTATGGTTCGCAGGCTCCGCAACGCGGAGACTAATACACCTTAATATTTTTTTCTTACTATAAATAATAAAAGCCTGTTATATGATAATTAACACAAACTCACCTTCCATAATGGATAAACGCGTCACTGTAATATGATCTGTACCTTTGTAAAACAGATACGCTTTGAGCGTTATTTAACGGTTCGATTAAAACCCTGTTAACATTTGTATCCATACCGCGAATATTTAATGTTATCTGCATAATGGCTCTGGGAAGATCGGTGTCTACCTTTTTAATTTCTGAATTTGCTGTTGCCAAATTGGAGTATGCTCCAATTTGCACGTAATACATACCGGGTTGGAAGAAGGAGATTGTTTGTATGTCTCCAGGGACAGGTGTACCTGGTATTTGTCCAAAAGGAGTATACATCTCTCTTACGTCTATTGTCATTCTTTCGGCGATTTGCGATGCGTATTGCTGCCAAACAGCATTTAATCCATAGCTTGAACTCCACGATCTAATACTTTGATTAAAAAAAGTGTAATCTCATCTGTATAAATATCAATTGTTATTAGACGCTGACCATGCCTATTATTTATATCATAGATATTTTCTATAACATTTCTGAAATAAATGCGGTATTCTTGTTTGTCAATGGCATCAAAAATATTTATTATTCCATAATTTTTTGAATATACTATTCTATCTCCAATTAGTATTTGCTCTTGCGAAAAAACAGAGAGAGTCAAGTTAATAAATAAAAGAATTAAAAGTAATTTTTTCATAATGAACACCTTATAAATCCAAATCCCGGCAATTTTGTAATATTTTTCATGTAAAACCTCTTTTTTTCTCAAAATTTACTCTTATAAATCGATAAAAAACAAAATGTAAGCGTCATTTAGACAACTATAGTGGCTTTATAGACGCTTATCAATAACTATTAAGCATTTATTATTGTCTTATTAGCAAGTGAGGAAATATGATAAGTATAAGAGACATATTAGCTCACAATATGAAGGAAAATCGTAAAAAATGTGGTTTTTCACAGGCAAAACTAGCAGAAAAAGCCAATGTGACAACCCAATATATCGCCATGATTGAAGTTTCACGCAAATTCCCAACACCGGAAATGCTTGAACGTCTCGCAAAAGCCTTGGAAATAGAGACTTATCAATTATTTAGCGTAAAAGCCATCCCTGAAGACGCCATGGAACAATTACGTTTATCCATTGTCAAAGACATCGACAAGGTAGTTGCCGAGGCAGTAAAAAAGGCGATTGCAGAAAACTGCGGGAAAAGCGGGAAATAATTGACAAAGAAGAATTTAACGACTAACCACACTAACCATTCGAACCCTTACTTCGAAATCTTAATCCTAACCTAAAAATATATGTGCATTTACTGACATATCAAGAAGATTTTTATCTCTGATGCCATGCGAACCGCCTATTTTATTAATTAACTCTTCTTTTGACATAGCTGTATATTTTGTACTCTCCGAAACCGGTGTAAAGGTAAGAATCACCTTTCCTGCGGGTACTTCGCTGGGAACATCAATTGTCCGCCGGCCTTCAGCCGGAATTTCTACGGTCTGCGTAATGGTCATAACGCAGACCGTAGCATGAAAATTGGGTTAATTCAATGTAAGAATTATTGTGGCAAAAGCCAAAAATAGTTGACAACTTAGCCCACTATGGACTAAGATTATTATATGAAAGGAAAAGAATCTTTTGTTAATGAACCTCTGGCAGCTTATGCCGCAAAGACTGTCTCTATCCACGAAGCCAAGACCAACTTTTCCAAATTGGTAAAAAGAGCGGAAGCTGGGGAGACAATCTATATCGGCGCTTACGGTAAGCCTGCGGTTATGCTTAAAGCGGCAAATCAATGGGAAATCAACGCGAAATTACGGGCGCAGGTGTGTGGCTGCATGAAGGGAGAAATTTCCTATAAGGAAGGCTGGGAGAATTGGACGGAAGAAGAACTTTATGAGATGTTTTATAACGATATGACATGGGAGGAATTTAAAAAATTATGACAAAATTTTTATTAGATACATGTGTTTTGATATGGTATTTTGATGATTCCCAAAGAATTGCTCCGGTTAAAGCGCTGATTACTTCCGAAAATTCAGATATTTTTATCAGTACAGTATCATTATGGGAGATTTTGACAAAAATTCGAAAAGAAACGTTATTTCTTAATTTTGATAAACTACAAAATTTTTTAAAGATGTGCGCTTTTCATGAACTACCTATTACTAATAATTATCTTAATGCTTATAAAGAACTTCCCAAAATCCACAACGATCCCTTCGACCACATGCTCCTTGCCCAAGCCATAACCTGTCCTATGCGCCTTATTACAGGCGATAAAATCCTTGCCGAGTATTCCTCGCTGGTTATGGTTATTTAACTCCTCTTTATCCCCTTTTTGAATTTCCGTTTCTTCTGCTTTATAATGTCTCCGCCATAAATTCTTCTATAAAATGGATCCTTTGTTCATTGCTAAAAAATTCGTAAAAAAAGTAAAAATTTTTCTTGACATATTGTACTAGTACACTTAGAATTGTACTAGATGAATAGTACAAAGGTTAGGACGAAGGACACTAAACCTCAAACCCACGAGGAGGGTATCAACTTCACGCTGGACCCGGTAAACGGGGCGCCGATTTACAGGCAGATTATCCAGCAGATTGAGTATGCCATCCTGTCGGGGAGGATGAAGTCGGGCGATAAGCTGCCCACGATTCGTTCTCTGGCGGTTGATTTAAAGACCAACCCGAACACCATCGCGAGGGCCTATAACGAGCTGGAAATCCGCGGGGTTTTGGAAACGCAGGTGGGCAGCGGAACTTACATCTCCGATAAAAAGCCGGTGATGGAAGACGACAGCCTGAACCGCAAAATTCAGGAAGTGATTGCCCGCTTCATGCATGAGTTACGCGATCTGGGCGTAGAAAACAAGGAACTTGTTAAATTAATTGATTCGTATATCAAGGGGGAGAAATTATGAAATTAAAGAAAAAGGCGGATTACACTCTAGCTTTAATCAGGCTTATCGTTCTTGTCGCGGCTGCGGCAATTATGTCTATGGTTTATCACATACCGGAAAAACCGGCTTTGCATCTGGAAGATTTAAAACAGATGTGGGCTGGTATCGCGATTTTTATTTTTGTCACGCTTTTGGTTTTTTCGATCCGCAAAGCCGATGAATGGGAACGCGCCATTGTGCTTCGCTTTGGAAAATTCCTCAAGGTGAAAGGCCCCGGGCTTTTTTTTCTGCTTCCGCTTGCGGACAGGATTAACCAGATTGTGGATATCCGCATCAGGGTTTCTGATTTCTCCACGCAGAAAACTTTGACAGGCGATTCTGTCACTGTAAATGTTGACGCGATTTGTTTCTGGCTTGTGTGGGATCCGCAGAAAGCCGTTCTTGAAGTTGAAAATTACGTTGACGCTGTAGTGCTTTCTTCCAAGACCGCTTTGCGTAACGCGATTTCAAATAACGATCTTTCTACATTCCTTGAACGCAGCGATATTATCGAAAAGCAAATTCAAGAAGATGTTGATAAAAAAACAACGGAGTGGGGAATTACCGTTCTTCATATCGAGATCACCGACATTCAAATTCCTGAAGCTCTGCAGGATTCGCTTTCGCGTGTCGCGCAGGCTGAACGCGAGAAGAAGGGGCGTATTCTGCTTGCGGAAGCGGAGATCGAAATCGCGAATAAACTTGAGGAAGCTTCGAAAATTTACAAGAGCAATGAACCTGCGATGAAACTTAAAATTCTTTCAATATTGAACGAAGGATTAAAAGCGGGTAACTCAATGATGCTTGTTCCAAATACGATAACTGAAGAATTAAAGACAACCGATATTTTTGGTTTACAGGCTTTGAGTGAAATAAAGAAAGGAAATAAATAAGGAGGTATCGAAATGACAGTTGTTAAAGCGGAAAATGTAGTAAAAGACTACGGTTTGGATGGACAAACAATTCATGCCCTGCGCGGTGTGAACATCGAGTTCAAGGGCGGAGAATTTTCTGCCATTGCTGGTCCTTCGGGAAGCGGTAAATCGACATTTCTGCATCTTATCGGCTGCCTTGACACTATCACTGCGGGAAACATTATCGTAGGCGGCTCGAATACCGCTAACATGACACGTAACGAACTTGCTTTTCTTAGAAGGAACAGCATCGGTTTTATTTTTCAGGCCTACAATTTGATTCCTGTGCTTTCTGTAGAAGAAAATATTTCCTTCCCCCTTACGCTCATGGGAGTCGGGAAAAAAGAAATGAAAGAGCGCACGGCAAAAGTTTTAAAAGACGTAGGGCTTGAAGGCATGGAAAAACGCCGCCCCAAGGAAATGTCCGGCGGTCAGCAGCAGAGGGTGGCAATTGCCCGCGCGCTTGTAAAAAAACCCGCGCTCATTCTTGCGGACGAACCTACCGCGAACCTTGATTCAAAAATCGGACGTGAGATTCTGGAACTTATGCTGGAACTGAATAAGTCTGAAGGGACGACATTCATTTTCTCCACCCATGATCAGATGGTTATGGATTATGCACGCCGCCTTATCAACATCCGCGACGGGCAGATTGTAACCGATCTTGAAAAAAGTTAAGGGAGGGGAGATGAAGTTATCAAGTATATGGGAACTTAAAAAAATGGCGCTTCGCAATCTTGCCCGTCACAAGGTAAAGACAGTGCTGACTTGTCTTGCGATTATGGTGAGCGTTGCCGTTTATATTTTTATTAGCTGCTGGCTTGGCGGTATGGCGATTGAATCGCGAAGGAATATTGTCAACTTTGAGATGGGAGCTGCGAAACTGCAAACCAATCTTTATTTTGAGAAAAAAGACGAGATGCCAAGTTACGAGAACTTTAAGGATTGGAATGTTTACAAAACCGCGCTTGAAAACGAAGGTTATGTAAGCGCTCCGCGTTATACATTTTCAGGCACTTTATTTTCGACATCAGGTTCCGCGCCGATTATGTTTTTCGCGGTAGATCCGCAGGCGGAGAATGAAGTTTTTCGCTATGTGCCTTATGTTGATTTCGGGCGTTATGTGCAAAACGGAAACTTTGAAATCGCTCTTGGAACCATAGCGGCGGAAAAATTAAAAGTTGGCATTCCAACTCGTCCTCTCAGAATGGAAATGGAAGATTTAATTCTTTCCATTACGAAGAATAATTCAGAAGCGGAGTTTGTCCGCTCGCTTTACGAAGTATCAACCGCGGCTCCAGGAATGTGGGATCCTCAGGATACAAAAGCTAGTGCGAATAATGAGCGTATGCTTTTAAAACGCAATGCTTCAAAGAGCGATCTTGACCGTTACTGGGACATGATCGCGGCAACAGGACGCAATGATGTACGCATAAACGCTGTTATCGATATTAAAGCCGCGCCTGAAATGATTCGCGGTGACAAGTGGGAAGGAGAGCTGTTGCCCGCGCTTCGCAGCGAAGACAAGGAGATTGTTTTTTCCGCCTATCAATATGAAGATTTTATGAACTCGTATCTTTTAATAGAAGACGATGAAGAAAAACTTTCAAAAGTATTAGACGCGATGATACGCGCAGGTTATTCAGGCGCTGTAAATCATATCAATCAGGCTTTTGATGTGAAGGTTATAGGTGTAATAAATTCGCCGGCTCCGCTTCCAAACGGCAACACCGCTTTCATTCCGCTGGATGTTTTACAGGATGAAGCCGGCATGATGCTCGAAGGCGCTATTACGGAACTTGTGATAAGAGAAAAAGACGTTCCAGATTCGCGTCTTCCCGGAAAGAGTGAAAGCGCCGCTGTAATTACAAATGCGCTTGAGCGCGGGCTTGCCGGTATGGGATACCAATTTCCAAAGGAACTTGGCGTGCGTGTCTGGCAGGATTACATGGAAGATTATTTGAGCTACGAAGCAATTCAAATTGGAATGCCGCAGATGATCGCAATGCTTTTGCTGCTGCTTTCCTTCCTTGGAATATCCAATACTATTTTGCTCGCGATTCTTGAACGTACCAAAGAAATCGGTATGATGCGAGCAATGGGTATGACAGACGGACAAATGATTATGACCTATATGCTGGAAGCCGGTTTTCTTGGGTTAATCGGTTCTGTTTTAGGAATTATCGTCGGCTGTATTATCAATTACCCGGTTGTTGTGAACGGTTTTGATTTCAGCGCAATCGGCGAAGTAATGACAGACGGGCTTGGTTTCCGCACAACTGCGATTTTTAGAAGCACATGGGATATGCCGGTGATTATCGGTTCCGGTATTGTAGCGACACTGTTGTCGTCATTAATGGCGTATTTTCCGACAAAAAGAGCGGTAAAAATGCCAATCACAAGCAGCTTGCGGTTTGAATAAGGAGGTTATATGGCAAACGTATATAAGAAAGGCGGACAGGCAACACTTATAAAAATCGCGTACCGCAACATTTGGCGTAACATGAGACGGACTCTATTTTGCTTTACTGCGGTTGGAATTGCCGTGTTATTCATCGTTATTTATTCTTCAATGATTGAGGGAATGGTAGAAAGCATTAACGATACTGTGCAGACTTACGAGCTTGGGCACATCACGGCTGTGTCATCCCAGTATGAGACGGAAAGCGAGTATTTTCCTGTGCAATATCCTGTCGCGGACGGAAAAAGCTGGAAAGACCTTGCGAAAGACATTAAAAAAATTCCCGGCGTTCGCGCGGTTTTTCCACGAATTACAACAATGGCGACATTGCAGGAAAGCACGATTAAACACGCGATGCTGTGGGGGCTTGATATCGAAAACGAAATGGCGGCTAACAAATTTAATCTAACTTACCGCAATGACGGTTTAATCGAAGGCAGATGGCCGAAACTAGGCGCGAATGAATGCGCTGTCGGGCGCGTGTTTTCGCAGAAGTCAGGGCTTACAGTGGGCGACAGAATTTTGTTTAAGACAATATCGGCGCAGTACTCGGAAAAGTTTTTGCGTCCTCAGATTGTCGGCGTTTTCAATTTTGATTATATCAAGATTGACGAACAGTATATCGTAATGGATGTGGAGCGGCTTCAAAATCTGCTTGTACTCGGCGAAGCTACGCAAGCACTTGTTGTTTTTACCGATGATGGCAATCAAAGCGCTGCGATTGCCGCGCAGGTGCGTAATTTTTTAGGAGAAGGCAATACTGTCACGGATTGGTCTGAAAATTACTGGGTTGTAATAATGAAAACGGCAAGTTCTCTTTACATGGTTATATTCATGGTGTTTTTGATTGTCGCAAGTTTCCTGATTATTAACACTGTGGTTATGATCATTCATGAACGTATCAAAGAAATCGGCATGATGGGCTGTCTTGGAATGACGCGCGCCGAAATTGTAAAGGTGTTTTTCTTTGAATCGATTTTTATGGCGGCATTCGGCGCTCTTGCGGGAGTGTTAATCGGCGGAATCATTACAGGAGCGTTATCCAATTACCCTGTGCGCTTGATGGAACAATTTGGAAGCCAGTTCAGCGAAATGCCGCTGAGCAATGCGATTTTCTTCAAGTTTAGCCCTGTCATACTTTTACAGGCATGGGTCATGGGCGTTGTTGTAGCGTCTATTTTTACTTTGATTCCGTCGTTGAAAAGCGCGTTTGTAGAACCTGTGGAAGCGTTAAGAAGATAGTAACCCTGCATAGGGAAGATTTTTATTTAATTGGAGGTTTGTAATGGTAAAGAAATTATTAATTGTCGTATTATTCATAGTTTTTGTGGCGTTCATTTTTCCGTGGGCAATTGGGGCGCAGACCCCGACCGCCGCCGAACTTCTTCGCCGTGTTGATAACAATGAAATCTACCAAACGATTGAATACGAAGGCGAAATCATTATCGAAAACAGCGGGCGCCGTTATGTGAAAGTAATGAAAGCATGGGCAAGGGGCAACACGCACAGTTTTATCGAGTTTACAAATCCCGAAGACAGGGGTACAAGGTACCTTAAAAGAGATGGAAGGCTCTTTGTTTATTCACCGGATACCGAAGAGGTTATGTTAATCTCGGGTCACATGCTCAAAGAATCCATGATGGGTTCCGATATGTCTTACGAGGACACGCTCAATAACGAAACTTTAAGCAGCCGTTACGATTCTGTTATTTCAGGTTCCGAAGTTGTAAACGGCAGGGATTCATGGGTTTTGGAACTTACAGCGAAAAAACGAACTGAAAGTTATCCAAAGCGCAAACTGTGGATAGACAAGGAAAACAATGATCTTTTAAAATACGAACTTTTCGCTCTTTCAGGAGTTAAGCTCAAAGACTACACATTAAAAAGGGTAGAAGTAATTGCAGGCAGGCGTTTCCCTGTAGAAGGTGAAATGCGCGACTTAATGCGCAAAGATTCAAAAACAATATTTGTTATGCGAAATGTTGTTCTGGATAGAGCCATACCCGATTCAGTTTTCAGCCAGAGGAATTTAGAACGATAAAGTAAGAAGACTATTAACCACGAACGGCTACCTTCGGTAGCTTTACGAACGCTCACGAACTTGCTGTTTGATATCGTAGTGAGGGTTCGTGATGGTTAGTGTGGTTCGTGGTAAAATTCTTAATTATTATTTTTAGGAGATAATTTAGTGAGAAGAAATGTTTTTTTCTTTATACTGGTATTTTTAATATTATCGAATAACCTGTATTCGCAAATTACTGTCTCCGGTGTACTGGATTCTACAGTTTCTATGAATGCCGGAGCAGGGGATGTGCCTGCTTTTTCCATTGGGTTTGAAGAATACGCTAACCTGCGATTTCAATCCCGGTTGAAAGACAGGGGAGCAGTCTACGGCGCGGTGAATCTGCTCGCCGCCGCCGGCGATTACGCAGCAAACGCGGCATTAATGGCTTCTTATGGAATCGGCTCTCCTTTAAATTTTTCTTCATACATAGCAGGCGAAAACTACATCGCCGCAATTGAACTTGAACGCCTTTATTTTCGTCTTCGCGGCGAACACACCGATTTTGACGGCGGTCTTATGCGCCTGCCATTCGGTTATGGACAGGTGTGGGCGCCTTCGGATTATCTCAATCCAAGAAACCCGTTAAAGCCGGACGCGCGTCTTCGCGGCATTCTCGGCGCCGCATTTTCCTGGTATCCGACAGACGAAATGAAACTGCTTACGTTTTATTCCGCGCCGGGGGATCCATTTTCAAGAGAAGGTTATGGCTCAAACATCGGGCTTTCTTTTGACAAGCATTGGAACAAGGCAAGCATCCAAACACTTTATTCTTATGAAACACCGCATGGTAATCCGCTGATAAATTCGCATTACGGTATACATCGTTTCGGTCTTTCGCTTAAAGCGGATATAGAAATAGGATTTTACCTGGATACGCTTTATACATACAACTACGACGCAGGCACACAATGGGATGGGTTGAGTTTTTCCGCAGGCGCTGATTATTCATTCTTTGAGGGAAACTTGATAGTGTTAGCAGAATATTTATACAACGGAGATACATCATCAACCGCGGTTGGGTACGGCGGTAATTTTTCCAATAACCATTACCTGTACACAGGCTTTACAATCCGCTTTAGCGATTTCACTAACATGAACGCAACTCTCATTTCCTGTTTTGATGATGTAAGTTTCAGTACAATCATCAGCATGAATCATGATCTGTTTCAGGGAGCTACATTGACTGTATCGGCGCAAATCCCTCTTGATCGCAGTTCATTCAACAACGGTACCCGCGGCGAACTTGGTCCCAATTACAGTTATTTTAATTGTACAGCTAGAATACGAATTAAATTTTAATCACTTAGGCCAGAGATTACTTGCGGTTTCCTGATCTGACTTTTGCCAGAACTGGCTGCGGCCGATACCTAAGCCAATTTCTCCGCGCATTTCCAGCGTGTCGGTTCTGTATCTCCTTCCGTCTGCCGGGCGGAAAGTGATCTTGCATTTATAATGATTTCCGTCTTCCGGGTTTACAATGCTGCCGCCGCTCCACTCGCCGGGTTTGTTGCGCGTTAGAGCGTAAATCCACGGTGTTCCGGCAACTGGCATTTGATTTACTTTTCCAGCGACAGGAAAACCGGGATAACCGTCCTTGCATTTGTCTGCTTTTACTCCGGGACTTTCAGTTGATATAGAAACGATTTTTCCGTACAGCCTGCCGCCTTCCTGATAAATATGCCAGCCTGCGGTTACCTCGCTGGTTTTTTCATCGATACTCAGCCAATAACCTTCCGCAGGATCGCTTTGAGCAAAACATACAGCGGCAATGGACATAAAAATTAAAACAGCGGTAAATTTCTTCATAAAATTTTCTCCTTTTGGAAAGGTAAATGTGTTTAGTTATTGTACCCTGTACTTACCGTGCTTGCAAGTGTATAATTGACAGTATGAAAATTGATAAAAAAAATTTCGGCGTTTTATATAACGGCAAAAAAGTTAAACTTTGGACTTTACGCGCCGGAGATTTAAAACTGTCGCTGACAAATTTCGGAGCGGCATGGACAAGCCTTATTGTTCCATCACGCGACGGCGGCAAAGATGATGTGTTATTGGGTTATTCAGATCTTAACGGATATTTAAATAACGAGCCTTTTATCGGCGTAACGATTGGGCGTTTTGCGAATCGTATTAAAGGCGCTTCTTTTAACCTGCATGGAAAAAAATACGAGCTGCAGCCAAACGACGGAGCGAATTCTCTTCATTCAGGGCCGCGCGGTTTTGACAAACTACTCTGGAATTCTGAAGGTTACGAAGATGACGAAGGCGTTTTTGTGCGCTTTGAACTTGAAAGCCCGGACGGCGACTGCGGTTTTCCGGGGTTGCTTAACGCTGTAGTAACATACGGGCTTACCAAATCTAACGAGATAATATGCGATTACAGCGCAAAAGTCGATAAACTGTGTCCTGTTAACCTTACAAATCATGCGTATTTTAATTTAATCGGAGAGGGAAAAGGCGATATACTTTTACACGAAGCGCTGATTTTTTCATCGGAATATATTCAGGTAGACGGCTCCTGTATTCCTACAGGCAAGCTCATATCAGTTAACGGAACAATTTTTGATTTTAAAAAACGAAGAAAAATTTGTACAGGCTCTTCGTTCTTAAAACCATTTAATGGTTATGATCATTGCTTTGCGGTAGACGGAGATCCCGGTAAACTGCGTCCATGCGCCGAAGTTTATGAACCTGTAACAGGGCGTTTAATGAAAGTCAGTACAACCCAGCCCGGTGTGCAGTTCTACACAGGAAACCATTTAAAATCAGTCAGCGGCAAACAAGGCTCCCGTTATGTGAAATATTCGGGCTTCTGCCTGGAAACGCAGCACTTCCCCGATACGCCGAATCAAACAGGTTTTCCATCGTGCATTTACGGACCCGGTAAGGATTATCACGAAAGAACCGTATTTTCATTTAGTGTATAACTGGGTCAAAAACCTGTTTTATAAATCCGTCTTATTTTGCGTGTTATTATTCTGCGGATCCATAATGATATGCATTAATTCGCGGTTATTTTTTATACCCAGTTTTTTATAAATTGAATAGGCGTGTTTTTTTACAGCCGAAAGAGAAATAAACAACTGCTTTGCGATTTCTGAATATTTATATCCATTGCAAATTGCTAAAGCAACTTCATTCTCTCTTTTTGACAATGATGATAATCCGCTGTTGCCTGTTTCCGCGCCTGCGTTGTTACCGGAGCCTGATTTTATATTAAACAGATATTTCTTGCAGTATACCAGCCCCGGAATTTGATATGACAATGTAAAGGCAGCCCACCAAATGGAAGGTATGTAAGATATTTCGAATAAAAATATCGAGAAGGGAATAAACGCAATCATGAATGCAAGAAATATAACAACTGTCTTTCTGGTTATATTCTGCATAATCCATTCCAACGAATCTTTTTTATATTGTTTTGTTTTTATAAATATCGGTATTAAGAACAGAATATAAAAAATTATTCTTGATAGATACAAAAAAACAAAAATGTTATGCGCCATTAAAATATTTTCGATAACCGCTTCTATAATTATTAAAACAGGTATTAAAATATAATATTTTTTATGGACACCGAATAAATGATAACCGTATATCGGCACTGTAATATACAATAGTAAAATGCCGTTGATAATTACAGGAATTATATTTTTTATATCCAGAACAAACGATAACATTATTATTACGGATAATAAAAACATATTCAGCAGAACAATCAGATAGAAAAGCTCTATTTTATTTTTGTTTTTTGTATATATTATAGAGAATAAAGTAATATGAACAAGACAAATACTATATATAAAAATCCAAATTATCAAGTTCACCGTATTCATACCTAATATAGTCTATGATTTTTTTGAAAATGTCAAGTTTTCATGTTTTTAAGAATATATTACTGTCTCCTTTTAATTCAAATCCGCCGATTTTGACATAGTCTCCCATTTTGATTTGAGCCGGTGAAGGCTCGAATCGACTGTGCCTTTTGTCGTACCTATAATTTCCGCAACCTGTTTGTTGGTCGCGTCTGTGCGGATTGCCGAAATTCGTTTGCGCATTTTTTCCAGCCGCTGCCTTGCTTTTTTAAGACGAAGTTTTAAATTTTCATGCATAGCGGTATATTCGTTTGTGTAGGTGAGTCTTTTCTCGTAAACAATGCATCTGTAATATTGGCAGTAGGCTCTTTCCTTCATCCGGTAAATCTGATCGTCTTTTTCCTGCCGTAATTTTCTGATTTTACTTAACAGCTCCAATAGTTCTTTTGCGCTTATTCCGATTAAAGGCGCGATTTTCTCTGCAAAATCATCGGAAACGCTGCAGTAACATTTAATTATTAAAGCAAGAATTCGCCTTGAATCTTTTCTGCCATACCTATCCGTTATAAGATTTGTTATTACCTTTTCTGCATTGTCATGCTCATAAACCGGAGGTTCTTCGTACACATACATATCCGGTACCTGAGCGCTCCATGCGGAGTATTCAGTAATACTTTTATTTGTTGTGCGTACTTGAAATTCTTTCGCTGAGACATGTATAAATTTATTAAGAAACGCTTCAAATGACGCGCCCATCTCCTGATAGTTGTCTATGGTTTTTCTTAAACGCGGATAAAACCAGGAAATAAAGTCTTCATATGTGTCATTTTCCCAATGCGAGACGCAGGTTTTCTCCTGATTGTTTACAAGAAAAGAATAGATTTGGCCTTCAAATTTTGCGCGTTCCATATCTCCAAGAAGATAAGAGTTATAAAATTGATTTAATGATTTTCTTCGCATGATTACCTCTGATTCCAGATATCGGCCTTATCAGGAAATGATTAAAAAATCATGCGTGATGCGCTGTTAAAATGTGATGTTTATAATTATATGCAAATTTTAGTTAGTGAATGAAAATATTTACAAATGATTCCAGTATTTTTTGCTTTACAAATTGAATGTCACCTTTCATAGTGAGACCGGCTGCGTTTTTATGACCGCCTCCGCCGAATGTCGCGGCGATTTTTGCTACGTTTACTTTATCAATCGATCTCAAACTCACAGTACAATTATCGGCCAACTCCTGGCGGATAATGACAACCGCTTCCGCTCCGTGTATCGACATGAGAATTTGATTTAAACTGTCGGAGTCCCTGCCTTCAAAACCATAGGTTGTAAACTCGGAAAGTGTCTCGTAACTGATTAAAAGTTTTCCGTTAAAGTGCGCTTCCGTTCTGGCAAGAATATTTCCAATCAGTATTCTGGAATTAAGGCTTTTTCCGCCGTTTATACTGTGGAATGTATGCTTTGGACTTGCGCCGCGCCTGATCATATTCGCCGCAATATCAAAAACATCATCATTTTTTTGCGTTAGGTGACGAAAAAATCCCGTATCGGTGCAAAGCCCGAAAAATAAAAGAACAGCTTCTTCCTCCGTAAGCTCCAAGCCAAGAGCTGTAATCAGTTTGTAGATAAGAAGCGTGCATGAGGGCGAGTTTGAATCAATAAAAACAGGCGCCTGCGCTGTAGAAAGAGGGTGAGTCACGGCCGCGTGATGATCTATTATGGCGCACGGAAACGCTTTAAGAGAATCATCAATATCGCCGGTTCTTTCCCTTCCTGAGCAGTCTACAATAATAACTTTTGTATCTGAACTGCTTGCGTCTTGCGGAACCGGCACGAATCTATTTGCGTATTTTTTAATCTCTGTTTTTTTAAAAGGTCCCGCCGAACAAACAATAGCTTCCTTACCCATACGTAAAAGCGCGCTGCGCAGGGCAAGCTGGCTGCCCACACAGTCGCCATCGGGTTCTTTGTGCCCCGCGATAATAAATTTTGAACAGGTTTTTATAAAATCTACAAGATCACCCGGTACCGCGGCCGAAAAGTTCATTGAATTGTCTGTTCCTGGAAGCTTCGCTTGTGCGGACTCGCTGGAGGTACCGGAGCTCATCGGAATTTTAGTTTAAATGATTCCTTATCAACAAAAAACTGGCTTACATCAATTCCCATAGGAATACTTCCCCATGTCCAGTGGCTTTTTGCCGGGTGTGTATAAAGCCTGACATGGCTGAATTCGCCGTCTTTGTAGAATACGGACATCGTTGGCCAATCTGACGCAAGCGGTAACTTCACAAGTTCGGCGCTGCTCGCAGCGTCTGTAAACCATGAGTTGGGAATGCCGATAGTGACGGTCTGCGCGGAACCAGCACGGTATTGAACAATGTAACCTTCATGTGAAGGATATATTTTTTCCACTGATACGTTGATGCAATAGAATTTTTCATCGTTGTTGTTAATCACCTGAGCAAAAACAGGCGCAATTAACACCGCGAATATTAATACAATAATGAGTTTTTTCATTTTTGACCTCCAGATACCCTTAATTTTAATCTATCTTTACCGACAAAGCAAGGGTTTTTCTGACTGCCCCGGGACCGGCGAGCATTTGGGTGAATAATCCTTCGATCTTTTCGCCTAAACCGGCTTCGTACAAATTTACCGCAAAATATGCGGAATTTGACAGAATTGGCTCTAACTTGTTATGGAACGACCCGGTTTGGCCTAAAGAAATGCCGGATAAGGCATTTTTAAGGGTTTCCAGGTTGGGATCCGGGCTTAGTTCGAAAGGCTGACCCTCATCATTTATACCGATGAGGTAGCGCAGCCACCCTGCTATAACAAGGGGAATTAATTTGAGGTTTGCGCATCCTTTGCCCGATTCCTTGTAGGCTTTCAATGTTTCACCAAAGCGGATAGGTATTTTAAGGGATGTGTCCATAGCTATGCGCTGGGGAGCGTCGGGCATGAAGGGATTGGGAAGGCGCACTTTTATGACCTGGTCTATAAAGTCCTTTGGTTTGATGATTCCGGGGTCGGTTACCACAGGCAGCCCTTCGATATAACCGACACCTTCGATCAATTTGACTAAATCGGCGTCTTTCATTTCTTCGCTGATTCGGGTGTAGCCCAAGAGGCAGCCGAAGACGGCCAGGCTTGTGTGAAGCGGATTTAAACAGGTGCAGACTTTCATTTTTTCGACTCTGTCTACGGTTTCTTTGTTTGTGAACATTACACCCGCTTTGTCCAGCGCCGGTTTTCCGTTGGGAAAAAGATCTTCTATTATGAGGTATTGAGTTTCTTCGGCGTTAACAAACGGGGCGACGTATGTGTTTTTTGATGTTACAGTCCCCTGCATATCTTCCAGTCCGCAGGAAACAAGCATATCGCGCACGCTGTCGTCGGGGCGAGGGGTGATTTTGTCGATCATCGACCACGGGAAGGAGACTTTATTTTTATCGCGGATATAATTTAAAAAACCTTTATCGCAAACGCCGTTTTCCGCCCAAGCGGCGGCGATTGCGTCCATCGCGGCAAAGAGAATATCGCCGTTATGCGAACAGTTGTCCATGCTGACCATAGCGATGGGAAGTAAACTCCCTGAGTTTGCGCCTTTTGCATATCGTTCATGCAAAAGAGAAGCGATTCGCCCCAGATAACTTTTCGGCGATGCAGGTCCTGTTTTTAAATCTTCCGCCAGTTCAGGGAAGAAGGAGCCGTCGCGTCCTTTTAAGCTGTAGCCTTTTTCTGTAATTGTAAAACTCGCCATTTGCAGAGAAGGAGAAGTAAAAATTTCTTTAAGCGCGGCAAGCTCTGTATCCATTCTCATCGCCGAAGCAATAGATGCAATTATGGATTTTTCGGTTGTTCCGTCGGATTTTAAAGTAACAAGAATTGTTAAATTATCGAATGCTGTAAAACTTTTATCGATTATTTCACCGTCGTATCCTTCAGCGACCACGATGCCTGTTGTTTCAAGTCCCTGCTCAAGAAGCTGCTGCATCATTGCCGCAGGAAAAGCGCGGAAAATATTCCCCGCTCCGAAGTGCACCCACTTTGGAGATGCTTTTGTAGCCGCAATCATTTTTTCGCGGTCAAAGCTGGGCAGGGCGATGTTTGCTTTTTGCCAGAAAGCGGTGTCTTTGAGTGAAGCGTTGGTTAGTTTCATGTTGGTTCTCCTAATTCTCGTTAGTATATTACACCGGAATTATTTAAATTGTCTACCTGATTTAATACGCCAATTAGAAATAATAATAAAAATAATCAAAAAACAAACGATAAAAAAATTAATTAATGTTTTTAAGTTATTAAGGTAAAAATAACATTATTAGCCGTCCTAAAATACTATAGCTGTCAACATATATATTGTTGTCATAACTTAATGTCATTGGTTCTAAATCATCAAATGAAAAATTGATTGTTATTTTACAGCAAATTTCTTTCTCTTTTATTTTCCCTTTGAATATTTTTGAAAAATTTAATACCGGAAAACCTTCCAAATAAGTAAATACATACCATCTTGAAACTTCAGGAATATTTAATCCCCGCATTTTTGTAAGTTCTTCAGCTGAATTATATATTCTGCTTTTGTCATTATTAAAATTGAATTTTTTGTTAATTTCATATTCGGTCTTATTGTTATTCCATTCGAATATTATATTATAAAGCGTATATGTTTCATATTTATCATCAAGGATCGCTGAAGCATTGGCATAATAATTTGGACCAAAATATTCCTGATTATAACCTTGAAAATAGATTGCTTTATGATATTCCTGCAGCATCAAATTAGTTTCATTGAACGACCAATCAAATCTAAACCATTTCTTCGGAAAACAAAAATGCCATATCGATACAGCGATGGCTATAATAATAACTGTTGTTATTATAGTTATAAGTACAGTTTTCTTTTTATTTAACTTCGTTATGACATTTTCATTCATTATTTTATCCTAGCAGATAGGCAGTTGTATTTTAAGATGTTGAATCCAGATTATCTCTCTTTGCATAGGTTTTCTCCAAAATGTAATAAATTTATTATAGCAACATGTCAAACTTGACTTCTTCCATAAAAACCTTATAAAATAATCAGAGGGAGGGGAAATGCCGGCGATGATCCGTAATATCGCAAATATTATTTTAAAACCTTTTTACGCATTTAAACGTCGTTTTCCGCTCCTTTCTTACATTGTAAACAGACTGGTAACAATGACAATAATGCTTTTCCTTCTTGGGTTGGCAGTGTTTGGTTTGATGGCTCTCGCTCCCGGCGATATTGTTGACCAAATTATGATGCAGCAGCTTTTCAACGAAAATCAGGGCAGAGCGGGGCAGAATATGCAGGCGATGAGCACCGAGCAGCTATCTCAGCGCCGCGCGGAACTTGGTCTTGACCAGCCTTTTTATGTGCAGTATTTTCGTTGGCTTAACCGTGTTGTGGTGCATCATGATCTCGGCGTAAGTTTGATTTCACGCGCTCCTGTTTCATTCTTAATTTCTACAAGAATTGTAAACTCTCTAATTTTAAATTTAATTTCGCTTGTTTTTATAACCATTTTTTCTTTTGCGTTAGGCGTTTATTTTTCTACCAAAGCGGGAACAAGAGCCGATTATGCCGTAACATTTTTTGCCCTTGTACTTCATGCCTTTCCTGGGCTTTTGCTCCTTATCCTGCTTCAGCTTTTTGCGTCTGTGTCGGGGCTTTTTCCGGTTACGGCGTTTCCGCCGTTTCCGTTTTCAGAAGCACCCGGCAAATTTGTTTTCTCTTATATGCATCATATTTTCCTTCCGCTGTTATCTGCTTTTTTGGGCGGAATCGGCGGCTCTCTTCGCATGATTCGCGCAACCATGTTAGACCAGTTAGGGCAGCCGTATATTACAAGCCTGCGCTCCCGCGGTATCGCGGAATGGCGAATTTATTTTGCTCATGCGTTCAGAAATACGCTGAACCCGTACATCACAGGGAGCGCGAATTTACTTGCCGGGCTTTTTTCAGGGTCTCTCATACTGGAGATTATTTTCGCGTACCCCGGGATCGGAAGGCTTATGTATGAAGCCGTAACCCAGCAGGATATTAACCTCGTTTTGGCTAACATAATGTTTATCTCCTTCCTTGTGCTTGTCGGTATGGCGTTAGCCGACATTATACTCGCGCTTGTGGATCCAAGAATCCGGTACGGAAAGGAATAAGGCGGAACAGTAAGCATGAAAAAGTTTTTTAACTACATTAAAACCCGTCCAGTTGCTTTGGTTTCGCTTATATGTCTTATTATTCTTTATTTAATGATGACTTTTGCCGAGTTTTTCGCGCCATATTCGCCTAACACTTCTTTTGCGGACAAAAGTTACCATCCGCCGAATGTCCGCTCTTATAAAGGTATTCTGCAGGCGCAGGAATTCCGCGTTACAAATTCAGTTTCATGGACTTATGCGCGGGTGCGGGATCATTATTCATCGTTAAAATTTTTCGGGAAAGGGGAGCCTTACCTGCTTTGGGGTTTTATTCCCGCGGACCGTCATTTTTTTACAACAGGCACAAGTGATTACCCTGTCTTTCTGATGGGCGCGGATAATCTTGGCAGATGTCTTTATTCTCGGATTGTTTATGGATCGCGCGTTTCGCTTACAATAGGCTTTGTAGCTACTTTTATTTCTCTTATTCTGGCAGGGCTCGCCGGCGGATTTTCAGGATTCTTCGGCGGTTTTACAGACTGGTCGATCATGAGAAGTGCTGAATTTTTAATGTTGATTCCGTCACTGTATTTAATACTGTTCCTGCGTTCACTGCTTGCTTCTAACATGGATCCAGCGCAAACGTATATGATGATAACGATAATACTTTCGCTTGTCGGCTGGCCGGGATCTGCCCGCACAATCCGCGGAATGGTTCACGCTATAAAGCGCGAAGAGTTTGTTTTAAACGCAAAACTGGAGATGATTCCCTCTGTAACAATTATTTTTAACCATATAATTCCGCAGATAGCAAGTCTTTTAATTGTTAGCGTAGCGCTTAGTATTCCCGGTTTTATAATGACAGAAACTGTTCTTTCATATCTTGGGCTTGGCATAACAGATCCCGCAGTCAGCTGGGGTTCTCTTATAAAACGCGATCTTTCAACAATCGCGAATTTGCGTGCATTCCCGTGGTTGTTAAGCCCTGTGTGGTTTTTGTTAGGTGTAACGCTTGCGTTTAATTTTATCGGAGACGTGCTGCGCGATTTTTATGATCCTTATCATACAATGCAGGGGAGAGCGAAGAAGAAGATTAAACCGCAGAGTTCTGCGGCTAAGGCTGCCAAGAGTTTCACAGAGTATGGAAGCAAAGAGGTTTTGCCGCAAACTGCCGCCTTAGGCAGCTTTACGAATCATCACGAATGGGAAGCGGATAGTAATAAACTATTAACAGTTAACGATTTGAAGGTAGATTTTTCTGTTCTTCGCGGCAGAGAGTTAATAAATGTTCAGGCTGTTAGGGGTGTTTCGTTTAATTTGAAAAAAGGCGAAACGCTTGGGATTGTTGGAGAAAGCGGCTCGGGGAAAAGCGTTAGTACGCTGGCGATTCCTGGGCTTTTGGCGAAGAATGCGAGCGTGAGCGGTTCAATTTTGTATGAAGGCAAAGAGTTACTTGGGCTTGGCATTGAAGCGTTACGCGAATATCGGGGCAAAAAGATTGGAATGATCTTTCAGGAGCCGGGTAGATCTTATGATCCGCTTCAAAACATGGGAAGCGTATTTTTTGAAACTTTCAAAAACTCGCAGCCGGAAATTACAAGAGAAGAGTCAGACAAACGCGCCGTTGAGCTGCTTGCGGAAACCGGTTTAGATAACGGCACAGAAAGACTGATTAATTTCCCTCATCAATTTTCAGGCGGACAGCTTCAAAGAATAGGCATTGCTCTTGCTCTTGCGCAGGGCTGCGAACTTTTAATCGCCGATGAGCCGACAACGGCGTTAGACCTTACAATACAGAAACAAATCGTGGAACTTTTAAAAACCCTGCGCCGTACAAGAAACCTTTCCATTATTTTTATCAGCCATGATATTGATTTAGTTGCGGAGATTTCCGATCGCATAATGGTAATGTACGGCGGCCTTGAAATGGAATCAGGAAGCGCTGAAGAAATTACAAACAACCCGCGCCATCCATACACAACCGCGCTTCTTGCCGCCTCTCCCCGTTTTGGAAGCCATTATTCAAAAGAGCGATTACTTACAATTCCCGGAAAGGTAAGCGATCCTTCAGCACCTGAAAACGGCTGCCCGTTTGCGCCGAGGTGCGAGAGAGCGAAAGAAATTTGCGCAAAGGTAATACCGCAATTATTAAGTAATAATAACCATGAACTGCGCTGTTGTGGAGTTTAATTCCTTATTGTTCTATTATGTCAATCCCCGCTTGTTCTAATCTTTAGATTGCTTGACAGCTTTTACATACCACTGATACTATTTAAATATCTTGTATAAAGAATAAAACGGAGGAGGAAATTATGAAAAAAATTAGTTTAATTTTGCTTACAGTCATTGTTTTACTGTCAGCAGCCTGCACAAAAGGGCAGGGTCAGCGAAGATCCGCGGATACGTTCGACCTTGCTCTTGTAACCGATCTTGGAACCATTGATGATAAATCATTCAATCAGGGTTCATGGGATGGATTGGTTAAATACGCAAAAGAAAAAGGTATTTCTCACAAGTACTATCAGCCTTCCGAGCAAAGTAACAATGCGTATCTTACAGCTATCGATCTTGCTGTCCGCGGCGGAGCGAAAGTAATTGTTACTCCCGGCTATCTTTTTGAAACGCCGATTTATATCGCGCAGGATCGTTATCCAAATGTGCATTTTATTCTGATAGACGGCGTGCCGCACAGTGAGGATTATTCAACTTTCAGAACGGCTGATAACGTAGTAGGCGTTCTTTATGCCGAAGATCAGGCGGGATTCCTTGCAGGATATGCCGCTGTTAAAGACGGAAACAGAAGGCTTGGATTTATGGGAGGCATGGCGGTTCCCGCGGTTGTGCGTTTCGGTTACGGATTTATTCAGGGTGCCGAATATGCCGCACAGGAACTCGAGCTTGCGTCAGGCGCAATTACAATCAATTACCACTACACAGGCGGTTTTGCCGCTACGCCGGAAGTTCAGACAATGGCAGCTTCATGGTATAATTCAGGGGTTGATGTAATATTCGGCTGCGGAGGCGCTGTCGGCAACTCTGTAATGGCGGCCGCCGAGCAAACAGGAAAAAAAGTTATCGGCGTTGATGTCGATCAATCAGGTGAATCTTCTACTGTCATCACATCGGCAATGAAAGGATTGGCGTCTTCGGTATACACTTGTATTAAGAATTTCTACTCCGGTATTTTCCCCGGCGGAAAGACTCTTGTTTTCGATGCCGCGAATGACGGCGTTGGTCTTCCAATGCAGACTTCCAAATTCCAATCATTCAAAATGCCTGAATATATTGGTATCTATACTAAACTTGCAAACGGAAATATTCCCAGAATGGAAGATATTGCCAGTGACGGCAGTCCAAGAGGTGTTCCTGTTCGCATAGTAAGGGTTACGGAAGTCAGATAACTTCCAAAACCTATGGATTACCTTATTGAAATGGCCGGGATTACGAAAGTATTTCCCGGCATTGTTGCCAACGATGATGTTACGCTTCAGCTTAAAAAAGGCGAAGTCCATGCGCTGTTAGGTGAAAACGGAGCCGGTAAATCCACTCTTATGAGCATCCTTTTTGGTCTTTACAAAGCCGAAAAGGGTGTTATCAGAAAAAACGGTGAAACTGTCCATATCGCGGGACCCAATGACGCGAAAAAGCTGGGAATCGGAATGGTTCACCAGCACTTTAAACTTGTTCACAATTTATCAGTTTTAGAAAATATAATCCTCGGCGCGGAAACTGTCAAATACGGCATTTTGAAGCTCGACAGTGCGCGCAATCAGGTGCTGGAACTTTCCAAACATTATAAACTTGAAATTGATCCCGATGCTCTGATTTCCGATATTACTGTCGGGATGCAGCAAAGGGTAGAAATATTAAAAATGCTCTACCGCGAGAACGATATATTGATATTCGATGAGCCGACGGCTGTTCTTACTCCGCAGGAAATAGAAGAATTAATGCACATAATGAAAAATCTTGTGGCGGAAGGAAAATCCATTCTTTTTATTACACACAAACTGAACGAAATAAAGGCAATCGCGAATCGCTGCACCGTTTTAAGGAAAGGTAAATGTATAGGAACTGTGGATGTCGGTTCTGTTTCCAAAGAAGAGTTATCCGAAATGATGGTCGGCAGAAAGGTGAGCCTTACTATAGAAAAAGCAGAAAGCAAATGCGCGGATGTAGTTTTAAAAGTTGAAAACCTTACCATAAAAAGCAAACTGCACGATAAGGCTTTGGTAAACAACGCGAGTTTTGAAATCCGTTCCGGCGAAATTGTCTGTATCGCGGGTATCGACGGAAACGGGCAGCAGGAACTTGTATTAGCTCTTGCCGGAATGCTGGAATCCGAAAACGGGTGTATTACGCTGGAAGGAAAAGATATTACAAACGACGGCATACGATCAAGAGGTTTCGCGCATATTCCCGAAGACAGGCATAAACACGGTCTTGTGCTGGATTACAATCTTGCGTATAACCTTGTGCTTCAGAATTATTTTACGCCGCGTTTCCAAAAATTCGGTTTTTTAAAATTTAACGAAATTTATCAATTTGCAGATAACTTAATCGAATCCTTTGACATCCGCGCCGGGAAAAAAGCGCAGACAATTACGCGCAGCATGTCGGGCGGAAATCAGCAGAAGGCGATAATTGCGCGCGAAATTTCGCGTGATTCGCGCTTGCTGGTCGCGGTTCAGCCGACAAGAGGGCTGGATGTCGGCGCTTGTGAATACATCCACAAACAGTTGATTATAGAGCGCGACAAAGGCAGGGCAGTGCTGCTTGTTTCTCTGGAGCTTGATGAGGTGATGGATGTCAGCGACAGAATACTCGTAATGTATGAAGGCAATCTTGTCGCCAATATAAAACCTGCCGAAGTTACTTTTCAGGAACTTGGTTTGTATATGTCCGGCACAAAAAAAATGGAAACTGTATGAAAATAAGGCTTTTAAATTCTGATTCATTGTTCGATGCGCTTTCTTCGGCAGCCGCTATTTTTGTCGGGCTTCTGGCAGGATTTTTTATACTAATTGCAACTAACGCTTCTCAGGCGATTTATGGTTTTGGCGCAATTCTTTCAGGCGGCTTTTCCAGTATGAACAACATGGGAGAAGTTTTGTATTTCGCCACCCCGATTATCATGACCGGGCTTTCTGTCGGATTTTCGGCAAGAACAGGATTGTTCAACATTGGCGCCGCGGGGCAGTTCATAGTGGGCGCTTACGCGGCGGTGCTTGTCGGTGTAAAGTGCGACTTTCTTCCGGGGCATCTGCACTGGATTACAGCTCTTACAGCGGCGATGCTTGCGGGAGCTGTCTGGGGGGCAATCCCGGGAATTTTTAAAGCGCTGTTCAATGTAAACGAAGTTATATCATGCATAATGACAAATTATATCGGCACATATCTTGTAAATTTTCTTGTAACAAAAACTATATACGATGTTTTAAGAAATCAAAGCATGCGCGTTTTAGAAAGCGCAAATCTTCCTAAAATGGGAATGAATCATATTTTTAAAGACGGTTTTATTGTATCAAGCGCGAACTCCGGGATTTTTATCGCGATACTGTTTGCTGTTCTGATGTTTTTTATTTTGGAAAAAACAGCGTTTGGCTACGAGCTTAAAGCATGCGGATTTAACCGTGATGCCGCGCGCTATGCCGGAATAAATGAAAAACGCAGTATCATTCTTTCAATGATCATCGCCGGCGCTCTTGCCGGTCTTGGCGGCGCGCTGCTGTACCTTGCAGGAGCCGGAAGAGGCATCACAGTTGTCGATGTTCTTGCGCAGGAAGGTTTTAACGGAATTCCTGTCGCGCTTTTGGGGCTTAATAACCCGATTGGAATTATTTTTTCCGGTTTACTAATCGCCTATCTTAATGTGGGCGGATTCAATATGCAGCTATACAATTTCGCTCCTCAAATTATAGAAATTATAATCGCCGTAATTATATATTTCAGCGCTTTTGCCCTTCTTGTAAAAGGAGTTTTAAGTTCAATTAAAAAGCGTAAAAGAGACGATTTATGAACATAATTTATTTTCTTGTTCAGCAGACAATGTTTTTTTCCATACCTCTTTTAATAGTCGCGCTGGGGGGAATGTTCGCCGAACGTTCAGGCGTAATTAATATAGCGCTTGAAGGTACAATGATCATTGGCGCGTTTGCCGGTATTTTATTCATCAATATGATACAGCAGTATATTTCTGGTCAGATTGTGCTTTTGCTTGCGGTGCTTGTTTCTGTACTATCAGGCATTATTGTTTCACTCCTTCACGCCTATGCTTCGATCAATCTGAAGGCGAACCAAATCATAAGCGGAACCGCGATTAATATGCTTGCTCCCGCTCTTGCTGTTTACATCGCAAGAATGATTCGCACTGTGCAGCAAATCCCATTTATAAATCAGTTCAGAATCGAAAAAGTGCCGCTGTTAGGCGATATTCCTTTTTTTGGAAATATGTTTTTTAAAAACACGTATATCACAACATACATCGGTTTTTTAATTCTTGCGCTTTCTGCTTTTTTCCTGTATAAAACGCGTTTCGGGCTTCGTCTGCGCTCCTGCGGCGAGCACCCGCAGGCGGCAGATTCGGCGGGTATTAATGTGTATGTTATGAGGTACGCAGGCGTAATGATATCGGGCGCTCTTGCCGGACTTGGAGGGCTTGTTTTTGTCATCCCGACATCAATCGAATTTAATCCGGAAGTATCAGGTTACGGTTTTTTAGCGCTTGCCGTTTTGATTTTCGGGCAGTGGAAACCGGGGCGCATTCTTGCGGCTGCCTTCTTCTTCGGTCTTATGAAAGCGATTTCTTCTTCTTATTCCGGCATTGATTTCATGAGAGTTATCCCCATTCCAAGTTATATCTATAAAATGATACCATATATCGCCACATTAATAGTGCTTGCATTCAGTTCAAAAAAATCGCAGGCGCCTCAGTCCGAGGGCATACCTTTCGATAAAGGCCGCCGTTAACAGGAGAGAGACATGGAAAAACAGTATCATATTGGCTTTGATGACAGCCACGGAGCGCGTTACGCGATCCTTCCCGGGGATCCCGGCAGAGTGGAAAAAATCGCCGCCTTTTTGGAGAATCCAAAGTTTTTTTGTCAAAACCGTGAATACACAACATGGTTAGGTGAAATATCTGGTAATAAAGTCATGGTTATTTCTACCGGAATGGGCGGTCCTTCAACCGCAATCGCCATAGAAGAACTTTTTAATACAGGTGTGCGGAATTTTATCCGAGTCGGCACATGCGGCGGTATGTCTTTGCCTGTTTTAGGCGGCGACATTGTTATAGCTACAGGCGCAATACGTCAGGAAGGAACTACGCGCGAGTATGTACCGATAGAATTTCCCGCTGTCGCGAATCTTGATATTACAAATGCTCTTGTTAAAGCTGCAAAAAAAATGAATTTAACAGTTCATACAGGCATTGTGCAGTGCAAAGATTCTTTTTACGGACAGCACAGTCCCGAACGCATGCCTTCGGGCTTCGATCTTAAAAATAAATGGGAAGCGTGGATTAAAGCAGGCTGTGTTGCCTCCGAAATGGAAAGCGCTGCTCTCTACATTGTCAGTCAAATTCTCGGCGCCCGCGCAGGCTGTGTGTTAAATGTTGTTTGGAATCAGGAGCGTGAAAAAGCAGGTATGAGCAATCCCCATTGTCACGATACGCAAGCCGCAATTAAAACAGCTGTAGAAGCCGTTCGGCTGCTGCTTGATGAAGAAAAAAATAATAATAATTGAAAGTAAATTACATATTTATAAAAATTACACCTAACAAATAATTGCACCTAATAAACTTGCTTATGCATATTACCTGTGTTATATTGAACTCATGGTAAGAAAAATAATTAAAATTGATAATGAAAAATGTGACGGATGCTGTATGTGTGTAAATACATGCCGTGAAGGCGCTATTGCGCTGTATGACGGTAAAGCAAGGCTTATTCGGGATGATTACTGCGACGGCTTAGGAAGCTGTCTTCCTGTCTGCCCGAAGGGCGCTATAGAAATTGAGGAAAGAGAAGCAGATACGTACGATAAGGCGGTAAGACGAAGCAGTGAGCTGCGGCAATGGCCGGTGCAGATAAAACTTGTTCCTGTAAACGCGCCCTATTTTAACGGAGCAAATCTTCTTATCGCAGCAGATTGCGCGGCTTATGCCTGCGGTACTTTTCACCAACAGTACATGAAAGGGAAAATTTCAATTATTGGCTGCCCAAAATTGGATAATGTTGACTACACTGAAAAATTGGCGGAAATTATCGCCAGAAACGAAATTAATTCTGTGACAGTGGCAAGAATGGAAGTCCCCTGCTGCGCCGGAATGGAATATGTCACGCAGAGCGCCGTAAGGTATTCCGGCAAGCCAATTACATTAAGAGTGTACTCGCTTCCAATTAATTAGAGTTTTTTTAAGGAATATATATTTTTTTGAAATGTAATTTTGTCGCAGCCTGTAAATAAAAACTGCCTTTGCCCTGTGGAAAAAATATCATTTTTATGGCATATTTTACGCAGGAGCGGTATATGTATAAACCTATTGATGCAAAAGTAAATTTCCCCGGGCTTGAGGAAGAAATCCTTAGATTCTGGGAGAAAAACCATATTTTTCAAAAATCTCTGGAACAGCGCAAGGATGCAGAGGAATTTGTTTTCTACGACGGTCCTCCCTTTGCCACAGGGCTTCCGCATTTCGGTCACTTTGTTCCAAGTACGATTAAAGACATCATTCCGCGCTATCAGACCATGAAAGGCAAAAAAGTCGAACGCCGCTTTGGCTGGGACTGTCACGGGCTTCCTGTCGAAAATCTAATCGAAAAAGAACTCGGCCTTAAATCGAAATCCGACATCGAGAATTTCGGTGTCGCCAAATTTAACGAAGCATGCCGCGTCTCCGTTTTACGTTATGTAAAAGAATGGCGCCAAACCATTACCCGCCTTGGCAGATGGGTCGATTTCGACAATGACTACAAAACTATGGAACCTGACTATATGGAAACAATCTGGTGGGTTATGAAATCTCTCTGGGAAAAAGGGCTCCTCTACGAAGGTCACTATATTCTTCCATATTGTCCGCGCTGCGCTACAGTGCTGTCTAACCATGAACTCAATCTTGGCGGGTACAGAGATGTGCATGATCCTGCGATAACGGTGCGCTTTAAGGTAACTGATAAAAGCATCACTTTAAACAACACGTATTTACTGGCATGGACAACAACACCATGGACGCTGCCTTCAAATTTGGCTCTGACAATGGGCGCCGACATCGATTATGTGCTGGTAGAAGATCAATCGTCAAAAGACAATTACATCCTCGCTCAGGCGCGGTTATCCGCGTATTACAAAAAGGAAGACGAGTATAAAATTGTGTGGAATAAAAAAGGCTCAGAGCTCACAGGGCTTCAGTACGAGCCGCTTTTGCCATACTTTAAAGATGCACCTAACGCATTCCGCGTTTTCCTCGGCGATTTTGTCACAACAGAAGACGGCACAGGTATTGTTCATACCGCTCCCGGTTTCGGCGAGGATGACGCGCGTGTACTCAAGGGGACAGGCATACCTGTTATCTGCCCTGTAGACGCTGAATGTAAATTCACAAGCGAAGTTGCGGATTTTGCGGGAATTTTTGTAAAAGACGCAGACAAGGCAATCATCGAGAAATTAAAAGAAGAGGGTAAGCTTGTAAAGCGCGATCAAATCCTTCACTCGTATCCGCACTGCTGGAGATGTTCAAGTCCGCTCATCTACCGCGCGGTCGGCTCGTGGTTTGTAAGCGTGGAAAAAATAAAGCAGGATATGTTAGACGCAAACAAGCAAATCTACTGGGTGCCTGAACACATCAAAGAAGGACGGTTCGGCAAATGGCTGGAAGGCGCGCGCGATTGGGCAATAAGCCGCAGCCGCTTCTGGGGGAACCCGCTTCCAATCTGGCGGTGTGAAGAATCCGACGATAAACCATCATGCGGTAAAACGATCTGCGTCGGAAGCCGCGCCGAGTTAAAAGAACTCTCCGGCGTTTATCCCGATGATCTTCACAAACATTTTGTAGATAAAATTACGATCCCATGCGAGTGCGGCAATACCATGAAGCGCATACCCGAAGTCCTCGACTGCTGGTTTGAATCCGGCGCAATGCCGTACGCGCAGAATCATTACCCTTTTGAAAACAAAGAATTTTTCGACAATCATTTTCCGTCAGATTTTATCAGCGAAGGACTGGATCAAACCAGAGGCTGGTTTTACACTCTTACAGTTCTTGCCGCCGCGCTTTTTAAAAAACCGGCTTTTAAAAACTGTGTAGTCAACGGTTTGGTACTCGCGCAAGACGGTAAAAAAATGAGTAAGAGCGAACGCAATTACACAGATCCAAACGAAGTTATTAATACGTTCGGCGCAGACGTGCTTCGTCTCTTCCTTGTTCATTCCGCTGTGGTTAAAGCCGATGACCTTCGCTACAATGACGACGGCGTCCGCGAGGTAATGAAGAGCATAATAATCCCGCTGTGGAACGCGTACAGTTTTTTTATCACTTATGCCAACATCGATAAAGTAACCCCGCAGGGCGCGAGCGAAAAACCTGTTAATCCGCTTGATCAATGGATACTTTCAGAGACGCAAACTCTTGTAGAAAAAGTCGGCGGCGCGCTGGATGCCTACGATCTCAGCCGCGCGGTCGATCCAATCTTAAGATTTATTGACCTTCTTAATAACTGGTATATCCGCCGTTCGCGAAGGCGTTTTTGGCGCAGCGAAAACGACAGCGACAAACTTGAAGCGTACGGCACTCTTTACGAAGCTCTAAAAACGCTGATAACAATCGCTTCTCCTTTTATGCCTTTTACAACAGAAGCCATCTGGCAGAACATTCGCCTGGAAACAGACCGTGAATCAGTCCACCTTGCGGATTTTCCGGCAGTAAACGATAAACGCTGCGACAAACCGCTTGAGCTGCGCATGGCATCCGTTATGTCAGCGGTATCAATCGGCAGATCCCTTCGCTCGCAGTACAACATTAAAATGAGACAGCCTCTTCGCAAAGCGGAAATTGTTACGCGCAATCATAACGAGAAAAATTCTCTAATCGAAATGGCGGATATTATCCGCGAAGAGCTAAATGTAAAAGAGATAATCTTTTCTGATAACGAAGAAGACCTTGTTGAATACGAAGTAAAAGCAAACTTCCGTATATTGGGAAAAGAACTTGGCAAGGATATGAAAGCCGCGGCAGCCAAAATAGAAGCGCTAAGCCACGCGGAGATTCAAAGCGTAATCGAAGGCGCGTCCCTTTGTATTAATGTTCCGTGCGAAGCAGGCGGCACGCGCGATGTTGAAATAACCGCTGAAAAACTGGATGTCCGCCGCTGCGAAAAAGCGAATCTCCGCGTTTTAAACGAAGGCACGATAACTATCGGTCTTGATACCGAAATAAGCCGCGAACTGAGCCAGGAAGGCGATATCCGCGATTTAATCCGCGGCATCCAAAATGCCCGCAAGGAAGCAGGCTTGTCGGTTACAGATCGCATAGAGCTTTGCGTTTTCGGCAGCGATTCTCTCAAGGAAGCATGGGAGCGCTTTAACAAAATTGCTGCCGAAGAAACCCTTGCTGTTAAAACCGAATGGACAAAAACAGACAGCCAAATCCCAATAGAATCAGGAGACGAAACATGGCTAGTAAAAATATCAAAAGTGTAAATCTCCTCTTAATAATTTTTTGCGTTTCCTGTCAGACTATGTCTATGCCTGATGCGGCAGGTGTGTTACGTGATGACGCGGCGCATGTTCCTTTGGATACCGGCGCTTCGATTTATCTTTTAGCGGATGCAAAGGAAGCGCGTTCCATCATCGAACTTTTGCCAATCCAAGAATTAAAAGACAGGAATGCAAGGCAAATGCTTGACAGAACAGATTTTGTCGCGGCTGCCGTATTTCCCGCAAACTCAGGGCGCCGGTTTCAGCTAACGGCATGGGGAAGATACCCTGCGTCAAATGCCGGCGCGGCTTTAAACTCAAATAAAAGCTGGGAAAAATTAACTTCCGTGGCAGGGTATACATATTGGTATTCCGGGCAAAACAGCTTATCGCTTGCTTTAAACCGCAGGCAGGCTTTCGCTGTTTCAACATTGAATAAAAAACCGGCAGAACCTCTTGCCGCTTCGCCCGGTATGGAAATCCCGCAGGGATTTAACGAATTCCGTAAAAAAGCTCCTGTTTCATTCTGGTTCGATAATCCCGCGCCGGCATTGATTAAAATTTTAAGCGAAGCCGGCATCCCTGTAAGATTTCCCGTTCAAAAACTTTTCTTTAATCTTTATCAGGCAGGAGAGAAGGACAAGTTCGAAGCTATCATCAGGCTTCAATTTGAAAACGCGTCTCAGGCGCGCGGTATCGCGGCGATACTCAACCTTGCAGGCGGCTTTGTTTCAAACGATCCCGGTATGGCCGTTACCGCGCTCTTTCTGGCAAATCCGCCTGTTGTAAGCAATAATAACATCGATATAAAAACAGCGGTATTGGATAAAGCGGCGCTGCAGGCTTTATTGAATTATTTTATTAATATATAACCCGCGCCGCGGATATTTACTTTTAGAAATGTTTTTATTATATTGGAAGTAACTATGCCAACTTATGAGTACGAATGTAAAAGCTGCGCCCATAATTTTGAGGTTTTTCAATCAATGAGCGATGAGCCGTTAAAAGAATGTCCCAAATGCGGCAATGAAGTCCGCCGCCTGATTTTTGGCGGTTCCGGTGTAATCTTTAAAGGTTCCGGCTTCTATGTAACCGATAAAGGCAAAGGCAGCAGTAAAAGCTCCGCCGCGGCGGGCACGTCTTCGCATTCTGCCGCGAAAACCGAAAAAAAGACTGATGCAGCCGCAAGTCCATGCGCCGAGTGTCCAAACAAAGGCGCAGCCGAGAAATGCCCGGCTTAAAAACTGCCGATAATTAATATTATGAAGAGGAAACCGCGTTTTTATTGTGATAATTGCGAGAACGAAGTCGGGGACGATGTCAAAGTCTGCCCTTTTTGCGGCAGGAACTTTGTCTCAATCCGCTGCCCAAACTGCAATTATTCAGGCCCGGACAGAATGTTTCAAAACGGCTGCCCCATGTGCGGCTATTCCGCTACGCCGTCCAAACCGTCCAAGTACACTGTATTAAAACCTCCCCGGGCTAAAAGCCGCCCTCCGTCAGAACCTATCCCTTTCTGGAGCTATGTCGCCGTATTTTTCGGTTTATTCCTTGTGATTGCGCTTTTATCCTATTTTATTACAAGGTGACAGTTGTTCATTTTTCTAATAAAATATTAGTCATGAACAACTTTTTTAAATTATTAATAATCAATCTGTCAGCGCTTATCGCGGTAATTGTTTCATGCGCAGCATCTCCTGCCGCAAGCGCTGTTAAACCAAGATATCTTTTTCCCGGCGATTACATGGCGGATCCTGCCGCTCATGTTTTTAACGATAGAATTTATATTTACCCGTCTCACGACAGGAGATCCGGCGGATACGGCGGCGGCAGTCAGGACGGCGGCTCTTACGACATGGTGGATTATCATGTGTTTTCGCTGGACGATGTTTTTAACGGTGAAGTAACCCATCATGGGCTTGCTTTGGCGCTTGCCGATATTCCCTGGGCAAGAGGGCAGTTGTGGGATAACGATGTCGCGTACAAGGACGGCAAATATTATATGTATTTTCCGGCAAAGGATCAAAAAAATCTTTTTCGCATTGGTGTTGCGATTGCGGACAAACCTGAAGGCCCTTTTATCCCTCAGAGCGAACCGATTCCCGGAAGTTACAGCATAGACCCATGCGTGTTTGAAGATGACGGCAATTATTATATATATTTCGGTGGGCTTTGGGGCGGGCAGCTTGAGCAATACATTGATAATATTCATGTCGGTCCGGCAGGAAGAACTAACCTGTCTTATGAAGAATCAAGTAAAGCGATTGCGCCGCGTGTCGCAAAATTAAGCGATGATATGCTGTATTTTGCGGAAAGCCCCAGAGATGTAATTATCATTGACGATAAAGGACGCTCATTCACCGGTTCCAATCGTTTCTTTGAAGCTTCATGGATGCACAAATATAACGATACATATTATTTTTCCTATTCAACAGGAGACTCCCATAATTTATGTTACGCGACAGGCAGCAGCCCATACGGACCGTTTACGTATCAGGGCGTCATTCTGACACCTGTTATCGGTTGGACAACTCATCATTCAATAGTTGAATACAAAGAAAAGTGGTATCTCTTTTATCATGACGCCCGCCCTTCAGGCGGAGTGGATCATCTGCGCAGCATGAAAGTAACAGAGTTAACCCACCTGCCCGATGGTTCGATTCAGAGGATGAACGGCACGAGATAACGAGTAAAATCAGATAACGGATTTTGTGCTTTACCCCGGCCGCGCCGCGTCAATAACATCTTCTATATTAAAAAGTCTGTCGGCTCTATTTTTGAATAATCTGAAATAAACGCCGTCAATATTTCTTCTGTCAAAATAAATGTAGCTCCTTCCTTCTCTGCGTCCGGTGCCTCTTCCTACTCCAAAAAATACATTAAATTTTTTTTCACGTAAAATCCTGTGTTTTTCTTCATTTTGTTCAACACCCTCACCGTATGGGTAAATATAAAAATTTGTATCGCCTAAAACAGGGCGGACTTCCCTGTCCCAGCGATTAGCATCCGCTGTAAACTGTTCTATCGAAATTTCAGGCAGATGCGGATGCCCCCAGCTGTGCGACGCGAAACGCCATCCAAGCTGTTTTAGTTTATTAACAACCGCTACGGCTCTTTGTTTTTCTTCTTCGTATCCTGCGTCATTAATTTTATGTGTCGCATAACCCAGTACGCCTTCAAATCCTGTAAGCGCGATAATCCCTCTTGCGCCGCGGACGGAAAAATCAGGATGTTTTTTTATAAACTCCTCAAGATATGTTACAACATCCAGATCGTAAGAAATTTCGCCTCCGTTTTTATTATCCGTCCACGCCGCGATATTTCCATTATTATCAATTATAAGCTTATGCACAGACGCGTTTCTTTTGACAATATCATAGTAGCTCAAATCATCGATAGATAAAATCATCGGCTTTTTCCCTTCTGGAACAAAAGGTTTTTTGTAAACAACTCTTATACGGTTGTCTGTATTGATAACTTCGTATACTTCGTTTATATCAATCAGAACATAATTATCCGCGTAAATTTCATCCAGTATTTTTCTGTACTCGTATGCCGTAACATACCAGTCCAAAAAATGATCTCTGTACCTGCTCTTGAAAGCCGTATCAGGTCTTGCGACAAGCGGGTGAAAAAATATATGCATAGGCGGTCCGTCATAAAGAACCATTTTCGCTTCTTGAACCTGTACCTGTTCATTTAAATCAAAATCATCTGAGGTTTTAACAGTATTACTGTTAGCGCATGAAAATATTAATAAAGAGAGCGAAAGGCAGGCCATGATGCATCGCTTGAACGTCATACCTTCTATAATACACTTTATTCAGGAATTTTTTCAACTACCAGACAAGCGGTACTAGATATTGAATTTCATGGTGCGGGCTGCTAATTCCGACGTAATTATTGATAGATATCGAAATATCTCGCATATTTCTGTTTTATATCTTTATCTAAATATTCAAAGTAAAAATCGCGTAAATCGCTGTGTATTCCTGCATCGTCAATAAAATTATATAAATATCTAACGTATCCACCGCTGTAAAAAATTGGTATATACCAATATCGATCATAATTTTTTGTTGTATCCCTGTTAACATAATCATCAAATTTTGATAATATGCTTGATTTTTGCTCGGCAAGTTTTGCTTCAAATCCTGTAACAAAACTCATAAAGTTATCTTTGATAACATTATTAGCATAATAAGAATCAATTAAATTAAAAAATTGTGTACTGGTCTCTAGTGTCCATATATTTTCCCAATAAGCTCTGCCCGCTCTGTTGCAGTATGCAATGTATTCTGCTCCTGTCTGACTGCCTTGTTTTCTGAAAAATGATACAGATGCTATATACATTTTTGCATACAGGTTATTATCAGGAGGAAAGTTATAAAACAAAAGGTCGTTATCTATTAATATTGGAAAAATTGAAATATATCTATCTGGTCTTCTTTCTTTAAAACTTATATCTTGATTTATTGTGCCGCCTCGAAAATTTTCACTGTTGTCTTGAATATCAATTGATTTATATTTCCCCGATAACGCTAATTTTTCTATAATTTTTTTTAGTATCGTTGCATTATAATCATCAACATGCAAATTAACATATTGCCTTAAAATTCCATTAAAATCATCTTTAGTTGGAAAGAAACCAACATCGCATAATTTTTTAATCGTAGCTATCATCTCCGGATCATTACTGGGGTCATCATCATCTTGATATGTATGTCCTATAAATGAAATACAGGAATAATTCTCTTTTTTATCTGAAAAATCTAATAATTTATTTTTTGTATAGTACGGTAAAATAGCGTCAACAACAGCCGGATATCGATATCTGATAGCATAAGTCAAACAGTTCCATTCATCAACAATGGGACTGGCATTATATTTTATTAATAATTTCATTACTGGGATCATTTCAGAATCTTTGGATATATCATAAAACTGCCATGCATAACGCAACGCTGTAAGATTATTCTTTACAGGACGATTTAGATCAAATTTATTTTTCAAGATTGCTTCTATCAGTTCCAGGTTTCTTCCTACTATTGCAGCGGAAAGAATTGTATCGCCATCGCTATCCATTGCATCAATGCCGTATTCTAGTATAATTTCTTTCCAGTAACGCGAAGTTGAATTGTTATATCTGTCTAATAATTTTGTTACATCGCTGTATTTTCCGCAGCCTGTAAATGAGCTGATAACAATTACTGTTACTATAATAAACATTATTTTTTTCATAAAATCTCCTTTTTTGCCTGTTTATTATTAAACTTTTAATAATTTCCCAATAGGAAATCATATACATTTTTCTATGTATAGAAGGCTATTTAAAAATAACATTCATTAACCGTTCGTATTCAACTGTATTTTCTTCATCAGCATTCAGACGTGTTACAAATTTTGTTCCATCTTTTCTTTTTATAACAAGCGTTGTTGGGAAAGCCAATATAATGCCAAGAATGAAACATAATATAAAACCAACCAATCCAACCCAAAAACTTATTAGTATTATTGAAGCTATAAATATACCAATACCCGCAGTGATGAATTTAAAAAGAGTTAATGGAGAGAAATTTTTCCCTTTTTTGACTGACGCAATTGATGAACGAGAAATTGTTATTGGAGCGTCTATAGGCGTTTGGATAGATGTTTTTTCGTCAATTTTCAATTTCGTTATGATTACATTATCATCATTAAGAACGATATTTGCATGAACATCATCCCAAATAAAATTAAAAATATTAGGTTCCTTATTTTTGACAGGTTCATATTCCATGCCGGTTTTTGTTATCAATGTTTTTAATATTTCTTCCAATTCCGCGCTCATGGGTTTGTTAATTTCAATATTATCTTCATCCAGTGTAAATTCAAATGTAAAAGATTTGCCCTTATCAGGGTCGTAAATCACAAACTCAAAATTAAATGTTTGCAAGAAGCCTTGTTTGACAGTTACATTGCTAAGAATAAATACATCAAAAAGTAATGCTCCATTTGTTTTTGGAGTTTTCATTCCGCCGCTTGGATGGTTAAACCAAATACCTTTTTCTGTAACTATTAGTCCCTGAAAACCTGCTGCCGCATAACCTGTAATTACTCCTAATACGGTTCCTTCTGTATTGACCTTCTTAATTACATTTTGGCAATTATCATCATCTAATTTATTTCCGCTATACACAAACGGCAATTCCGTTTTTTTAATTGCTTCTGCAAAATTTTTCATTTCCATGCTAAGCCTCCGATAATTTACCTCGTAATTTCCCAATAGGAAATCGTATATATATTAATTCCCCAACAGTAAATTGTCAATCCCTCACAGGAAATTACACTAAAATTAGTTCCCTGTAAGGTGTTTTATGACCAATTTGAAGAATTTATTAGCTTCCAATATGAAAGAACGGAGATGTGTACTCGGCATTTCTCAGGCTGTTCTGGCGGAAAGGGTTAATACATCAACTCATTATATAGCAATGATTGAACTGGAACGTAAAACGCCGTCTCTGCCCATGATAGAACGAATAGCAAAAGCATTGGAAATTGACTCACCGGAACTATTTTCAATGCGTTCTATCCCGGCTGAATCATTAAAAGAATTGCAAAAATCAGTTTTAGATGATGTTAATGCGGCATTTAATACTTCTATTCTTGGACGCTTAAAAGAATTAAATAAATGATGAAATCATATCTACTTTTCAACAACTTTTCCACAGACGCCTTTTCCTCATCAATATCCTTCTCGATCTCTGCATCTCAGCGTCTCTGCGATAATATTTTCCTGATCAACTTTTGTAAAAAATATATGAAAAAGATTAACTCCCTACTTGACATTTTTTCCCATTTTATATAGATTTTGGTTTCACCCCTTTATTTTTCTTAAGGGGAGGAGATTGTCTAAGACTGTCTCCAAGAACCGCAGGTTCGTGGAACCGTATGGTTCCTAAAGATACGTAAGGAGTTTTTGACGAATGCCAACTATTAACCAACTGGTTCGTTCTGGACGGCAGAAGATTACGACCAAAACGAAATCCCCGGCTTTAAAATCCTGCCCTCAAAAGAGGGGAGTTTGCACCCGTGTAATGACTGTTACACCAAAAAAGCCAAATTCAGCTTTGCGTAAAGTAGCCCGTGTACGCCTTTCTCATGGCACGGAAGTTACCGCCTACATCCCCGGAATCGGACACAATTTGCAGGAACACTCGGTAGTTCTGGTAAGAGGCGGGCGCGTTAAAGACCTCCCCGGTGTACGCTATCATATTATCCGCGGCGCAAAAGATACTTTGGGCGTGGCAGACCGCAAACGCGGCCGGTCAAAATACGGCGCAAAAAGGCCAAAGGCTTAAGGTATAGATTATGGGAAGAAAGAAAAAAACAATTGACCGCGGCATTTTGCCGGATCCAAAGTACAACAGTGTTGTAGTTTCCAAGTTTGTAAACAGGATGATGTGGGAGGGTAAGCGCTCTCTCGGTCTTAGAATCGTTCACGAAGCGCTGGATGTTCTTCGGGTAAAAACCGAGAAAGAACCTCTTGAAGTTTTCCTGAAAGCCTTAGATAATGTAAAACCAGTTATAGAAGTTAAGTCACGGCGCGTTGGCGGCGCGACTTATCAGGTTCCCGTAGAGATTCGGGAAACAAGGCGTGAAGCTCTTGGAATGCGCTGGATTATAAGCGCGGCGAGAGCCCGTTCCGGAAAAGGCATGGGAGACCGTCTTGCGGCGGAACTCCTTGATGCGTATAATAACACAGGTACTGCCTTCAAAAAGAAGGAAGATACACATAAGATGGCCGAAGCCAATAAGGCATTCGCTCATTATCGCTGGTAGGTGTAACCGGCGTATATATATTTAGTTAGGTTTGTTTCCAAACCGCTCGTTGCAGGCAAGTTTGCTTAAAACGAGAAAGGTGGAACGATGTGGATGTTGCGAACGCTGCTGCTGCTGCGATTAACCGCTGATTTTCCGCGACAAGCAATGCTTGTATCATTCGTTTCCCCCCAATTTACAGGTAATTTTTTAAATTACCGTTAACGATGTATTAATGTACGGTATGTACATATACGGTGTGTACAGACGATGTCTGTGCGATGAAAATAATTAAGTGTTCATTAAGGAGGACACAATGGCAAAGGATAAATTTAATAGAACGAAGATCCACATGAATGTTGGAACGATTGGTCACGTCGATCACGGCAAGACCACTCTTTCTGCGGCTATTACCATGCACTGCGCCAGGAAATTTGGCGACAAGGTAATGAATTACGATGATATTGACAATGCCCCCGAGGAAAAAGCGCGCGGTATTACAATCAATACCCGTCACCTTGAGTATCAGTCAGACAAGCGCCATTATGCGCACATCGACTGTCCGGGACACGCCGACTATATCAAGAACATGATCACAGGTGCCGCGCAGATGGACGGCGCTATTCTCGTTGTATCCGCGCCTGACTCGGTTATGCCCCAGACACGCGAGCACATCATTCTCGCCCGTCAGGTAGGCGTTCCGCACATGATCGTCTTCCTTAACAAGATCGATCTTCTTGATGATCCCGACCTTGTAGAACTCGTAGAAGAAGAAGTAAAAGACGTTCTTACCGCAAACGGATTCCCTGGCGACAAAACTCCGATTATTAAAGGCGCGGCATTTAAAGCGATGTCAGAGCCGGATAATCCGGAATCAACAAAATGCATCGACGAACTTCTTGCGGCTATGGATTCATACTTCCCCGATCCGGAACGCGATTCAGACAAGCCTTTCATTATGCCAATCGAAGACGTATTCACAATTCAGGGACGCGGCACTGTCGTAACCGGAAAAGTTGAACGCGGTATTCTTAAGCTTAACGAAGAAGTTGAAATTATCGGTATTAAACCAACAAAGAAAACTGTTATTACCGGTATCGAAATGTT
>Ga0209755_10000970_pt1 | contig 48216 bp, 44 predicted proteins | sample TergutCo191P1_FD_187301 | JGI IMG/M metagenome (GOLD analysis project Ga0209755, IMG submission 187301) | Cornitermes sp. P1 segment gut microbial communities from Petit-Saut dam, French Guiana - Co191P1 (SPAdes) (version 2) | ecosystem: Host-associated > Arthropoda: Insects > Digestive system...
CCAGTAGCATGTGGCCGGAATCTGTGGTGGCGGGCATTGAATTAGCCGGATTTGCCGCCCAATATGATTGGTCTGATCCATATGCCAATCCGCCGGCATTTGCCTGGTGGCTCGAAATACCCCATGATTATAGGGGTTTGATCTGCTGCTGCAATATTTATGCCGATATCCGGCCGCCGGATGAATATGCGCTCAGTCTTTTTGATGTTTATTGGGTGGATGTAGACTTGGTTGAAATGTATTTGCATGTCCACAATATCCATACAGGAGATTTGGTTGAATTTCTTGTAATGTCGATAAATGTACAGCCGCCGCGCTCTAGCATATGGCCGGAATCCGTGGTGGCGAGCCTTGAAATATCCGGATTTGCCGCCCAATATGATTGGTCGGATCCATATGGCAATCCGCCGGGATTTGTTTGGCATCTCGAAATGCCCCATAATTATATAAACACGATATGCTGCGTGAATCTTTGGGTAGATAATTTGCTTCCGGATGATTATAGCAGCACTGTTGTCAGTCGATGGGTAGATACGCATTTGGGTGGAATGCAAGTGCAAATCAACAATATCCACACAGGAAATTTGGTCGAATTTCATGAAATATGGGTGGATGTAATCCCGCCCACTAGCATGTGGCCATATTCCTTGGTGGCGGGCGTTGAAATAGCCGGATTTGCCACCCATTTGGCTTGGTTTGACCCATATCTCGCTACACCGACATTTGAATGGCGAACCGAAATCCCCTATGCCCATAGAGATTTGATATGCTGCCACGAAGTTTGGATAGACATTTGGTTTCCGGATGATTATGCAGGCTATTTCGACCAACAATGGAGATGGATAGGCGCAGACTATGATCATATGCTTTTCCGTCTCTACAATATCCACACAGGCGATTTAACCGAATATCATCATATTTGGATAGACATAACCGAAAGACCATCGCCCCCGCCGCCTAGCCCTTATTTTGTGGAACATCTTAGACGCTTTAGAGGCCATCATGGGATATATGGGCTTATTGGTGTTGGAAATGATGCTTGGATGGGTAGCAATGTCCTAAATCCGAGTGCTCCGATTGAAGAGCAAGTTAGGGTTGGTCATGTTGCTGTGGTTTTTAATGCCGCGCATCTCACCGCTGCTGGGGATGAGCATAGAGTCATTGTTTTAAACCTTGACGGACACCATGCCAGCGGATGGGCTTCTATTATTGGCTCCGGGTCGCCAACCAATTTTTTGGGCATGGCTGGCTTTGTGCCTGCGCCCGAGTTTGGCGGAATTCGTTTTGTTGGTGTTTGGCAGGGCGAATGGCAAAGCGGCGGTGCTAATATATATTGGGGAAATGACCCAAACAAACCAGCCACTGGTGGCTGGATTGCAATTCCATATACACTCCATAGAATTAGCGGCACAGAAATGCAATTGGTATATTTGCCGGGAAATGCCAGAAATCCTGCCGCTGTCGCATATGGATTTGTTTATCTTCCTTTGATGTTTCGCGTAGGCGGCAATAGAGGAGAGGTAGCATTGAGGCTTGCCTCCAATTCGCAGGTATTGCCGAACGCGCTCTGGAATATCGGAGCTACTGATTTAGGAGCTGCTACTGTATTAACAGCCCCACCCACCGTTGCTGGCGAGGATGCTGTGCCTGTTTATCATGATCCGGCAGCTATTCCCGTGGCATTCGAGTGGAGTGTTACTGTTCCTTTCGGAACTACTGTAACCCCAGCCCTTGTGCATGCTATCGCCGGAGCAGGGTTTTACGTCACCGACCCTGTGGTTACAGGGAATGTTATCACTTTTGGCGTGACTACTGATTTGGCCGCAGATCCTATTGTTTTGGTTGAGTCACACACAATCAATGTTACTATTGGTGCTCACCCATATGAGATTATCGGGCCTGACATTATTATCGCAAGCACCGGCGTAAACCAAGCGTGGAGCTTTACTGCCCCCGCTGGTTTCATGTGGGGAGAGCCTATCGGGACTTTGCCCGCAGGGTTTGCCTTTGCAAACGGAGTGCTTTCATGGACTGGAACAGCGGCTGTTCCTGCAACTAGCATTGTTCTAACTGGTAGCGCGGTTGTTGATGGTGCTTTAGTACCCCTAGCTTTGCAAATTAGCGTTGCGGCAATTGTGCCGCCGCTTATTGCTCCCGGCTCGCCTGCTCCCATTGCAGACGTTATTGGAAATAACGTATTGATTACAGTACCCGGCCTAGCCGCATCTGTGACTTCCATTAGCGTTAGAGCAAGCGCAGTCCCCGCTGCAGGAACTGGCTTTATTCCCGGCTCTGGAGTAGAGCTGACTGTAGCTAGATCCGGTGCGGACACCTTCTTGATTCCGGGTGCTGATTTAATCAATTTTGCCGGAACTGCTGGCTCTTTGGAATTCTTTTTCAGAATCGGAACTCAATATTTCTTGTTTGCTTCTACAGGAGCTATGACTGCCGGGTCTGTTGAGGGATTGACATTTGGTCTTTCTACACCGATGACCACTCCGCCAGCAGCACCTATTGGAGATGCAATGGGTAATGTCGAGTTGTTTGCAAATCATCTTAGGGCTTTTAGAGGGCATAATGGGCCATATGGGTCTATTGTTGTTGCAAATAATGCTTGGATGGGTAGCAATATCCTAAATCCGAGTGCGCCGATTGAAGAGCAAGTCAGAGTTGCCAATGTTGTTTCGGTTATCAATATGGCGCATCTTGTAGCTGCTGGTTTTACGCATAGAACCATTGTTTTAAATCTTGATGGACACCATGCCGACGGATGGGCTTCTGTTACTGACGCTGGGTCGCCAACCAATTTTTTGGGCATGCCTGGTTTTGTGCCTGCGCCAGAGTTTGGCGGAATCCGTTTTGTTGGCGTTTGGCAGGGAAGTTGGACAATGGGCAGCATCAATGTATATTGGGGAGATGACCCAAACAAACCAGCTAATGGTAGCTGGATTGCAATTCCATATACGCTCGTTAGAGCTAACGATTCAGAGTTGCAGCTGATATATTTGCCGGAGGATGCTCGCAATGCTATTGCCGGATATGGATTTATCTATCTTCCTTTGATGTTTCGCGTAGGCGATAGAGATAATGTGGCTTTGGTTTTTTCGGATAATTCGCAGGTTTTGCCGGGCGTATCTTGGACTATCGGGGTTGCTGGTATTGGCGTTCAGGTTATTACAGGGGCTGCTATGCCTGCTCATCCTGTAAATGCACCGATAAGACAAATTGCTATCCGAGAGAGAAATCCCGGAGCTATTATTACGAACATTCCAAGCGGAAGAGCTGTAACTTTTGAGAATTTCGGTATTTACCGTATTGCTTTGCCGCTAGAGCATGCTTTTGCCAATCCCTCTGCCTTTAGATTCGACTGGTGGGGAGTAAATTTTGGAGCGGGCGGCGGATTTATGCCCGCTGAAGGAATGGGAGTGGTAGCGAGCGGATATGTGTTTCCTAGTATCCAGCAAGCCCGCGCCGCTTTGCCGGATGCCCCTGCTTTGACGGGTGCTGCTATGGCGGGCATTCCAGAGATGATGTCGCCTGAAATGCAGGCGGCATGGCTAAATGTAAATGTGGGGCTTTTGACCAATGCGCAGATTCGTTATTTGCTGGGCAATCCTTATATGCATATCGCTTTTGTTTCCCATCCTGTCGATTTGGACACAGAACAAGCTTTGTTTGTTGTTTTGGGCAACCAGCCAGTAGTTATGCGCACAGTCGGGGTTTTGGTCGAATTGAGAATCAATCACGGCAGTGTTACCCACAGAAATATCGGCGCGCCAGCTTTTGGCAATGTTTATGCGACCATTAGCGGCCAGGGGATTTTTCCCGATGCCACCGCGCATATCGCCACCCTTGCCTTTGCTGGCGGGCATATTAGCCTGACTGCTGGGGAGGTTGTTGGTGGGGATTATTTTGAGGCTGTTGTGTCGATTGAGGATAATCCGGGGTTTGGGTCTATGGTTTTGCGGGTGGAAGTGCCGGCGGGGCTTCGGTTGGCTGGGTTTGAGCTGGGGCATGCTGGGCTTTATTATGGATTCGAGGGGCCCGATGTTGTGGCGGATGCGGCGGCTATTGAGGATGCTGTGTATTTTATTTGGTATGATAGGAATGAGAATTTTTATTATGATGGGGATTTGTTGATTTTGACTTTTGCCACCGAGGCTGGCATGGCGGCTGGGAGCTTGCCTATTGGGTTGAGCTTTGTAAATGCCAAGGGGGATGTTGATATTCCTACTAATGCGGACAAAGTGCCGGTGTTTATTGGCATTAGCGGCGGCTCGGTTTTGATTAGATTTATTAGAGTTGGGGATGTTAATGGAGATGGGGGCATTACCAGCGCGGATGCTACCCATCTGGCGCGGTATTTGCATGGCGGATTTGGTACTGTTATTAGCCATACTATTGCCGCCGATACTAATCGCGATGGTGTTGTTTGTAATAAAGATTTGGTGCTTTTGGTGCGCTGGCTTATTGGGCTAGAGCGGCCATAATTGGGAGGTTTTTGGTTTATGCGGTTTAAATCGCTGATATGTGTTTTGTGTGTTGTTGTTTTGGCTTTGCCGAATTTTGTTGTGGGTTATGCTGCTGCGCCTGCTCGGATTTTTGTTGAGCAGGCTTTGGGCGAGCGGGGCGAGCGGATACGGATAACGGTTTCGATTGTGGATAATCCCGGCATTGCTTCGTTTGGGCTGTATATTGAGTATGATTCTAGCCGGATGGCTTTGGTGGATATTGTGCGCAGCAATAGCGTTTTGCGCTCTTTTACCATGGTTAGACCCGATGCTGGCGGCAATCCCGTGAATTTGATTTGGTATGCCGGGCGCAATACTTTTGATAATGGTCGATTTTTGTTTTTGGATTTTGAAGTTTTTGAGGATGCGCAGGCGGGGCGGGCGTTTATCAATATCGCCCATTCCTATCAGGCCATTACTGGGACGCAAATTCCTGCGCCGACTATTTTGGAATCCGGCGGGGTGATTATTCCCGCTAGGGTGGTGGATAGCGACGATTATGATTACGACAAAGACGATGACGATGACGATTATGATTATGATTACGACGAAGACGAGCTGGAATACGAAATAATCGAGCCTGCGCCGATTGTGATGATTGATACATGGCGGCCGCCGGTGCTGATGCCAACACCGCCCGCGGTGCGGCTGCGCGAGGGGCTGGCTATTCCCCATGCGCGGGCTGCTGGCGATTTGCCGCAGAGCATTGTGGCGCGGGGCGGGGCGGGGGTTGTGATTCTCAGCCTTTATGAAAATCAGGCGGTGCGGCTGATGGGCTTTGCCGGGGATGATTATGAGATTTTGGCGAATCATATTGCTTTTGGTGATGTGGCGGAGGATGGCTGGTATTATGGCGCGGTGGCTTTTGCGGCGGCGCGCGGGCTTTTTGAGGGGATGGGGGATGGGCTTTTTGCCCCGCAGGAGCATATGACCCGCGCCCAATTTATCACGGTGCTGGCGCGGCTAGATGGCACAAATGCGGCATTGTTTGCTTTTCCTCATTTTGATGATGTGGATATCGAAAGCTGGTATGGGCCGGCGATTAGCTGGGCGACCATGATGGAAATAATTGACTATGGCATTTTATCAGAAGCACCGGAGGGCAGTTTTTTGCCGCATGATTATATTTTGCGCGAGGAAATGGCGATTTTATTTGCCAATTATTTGGCGATACGCGGGCTAAACCCGCCGGAGGGCTACTATCCCGCATTTTATGATATCGCGGATGCCAGCCCCTGGGCGCGGATTCCCATAGCAAATATGCGCGCGCAGGCCATAATCCATGGCATGGGGGATAATACCTTTAACCCCCGCGGATTGGCCACCCGCGCCGAGGTGGCACAAATTTTTGAAAATCTGGTGCGGGCGTTAGTACCCGTTAACCAAAATAATGGAGGGAATTATTATGAGTAATGGCAAAATCAAAGGGCTAGGGCATATCGGGGTGTTTATCAATGACATAGATGTGTCAATCGATTTTTATACGCGGCTGGGCTTTAAAATGGATCACCGCGAGGATGTGGCTTCGCGCAATGTGCGCGTGGCATTTATGAGTGCTGGCAGCTGCATTTTAGAGCTGGTCGAAAAACCCGGCACATCCCGCGAGGCGGGGGTGGTGGATCATATCTGCATGGAGGTTGACAACATAGAGGCCGCGGTAGATTTGGCCATATCCAATGGCATCCAAATCGACCCCGCCGCCATAGAAACAATCGACGTAATGGGCGGCATAAAAAACGTATTTTTCACCGGCCCCGACAACGAACGCCTAGAATTTTTTACCAAAATGTAGGGGCGGCCATTGGCCGCCCGATATCCACACATGGCGGATTCTATAGATGGAGGGAAATACTCATGGCTGAAATGGATTTAACAATCCGGCTGGAACAGGATTTAGTGCAGGATGCGCAAAATTTATTTAATCGCCTAGGGGTGGATATCGAGTATGCCATTAGGCACTTTTTAGCACACTCTTTATGGGCGGATGGATTTCCTTTCCCAACCGTCGATTTCAATGATTTTTACCATAGCCCCGAGGCTATGGAGGCTTTGGCGGAATCCGAGCGAATTTCAAAAGACCCGAATTGGCCGTCTTATTCAACGATGGAGGAATTAAAAGCCGCATTGATGATTGGATTTGATGATGATGAATCATAAGCGGCGGGTGCTGTTTTCGGCAAAATACAGAAAGGAATATCACAAGGCCATTCGTCAAAAGAAAAACATTGATTTGCTTGATTGGATTGTTGGTCAGCTGGCGGATGATATCCCCCTGCCGGAGAGTCATAAAGACCATCCCCTAAAAGGCGATTGGCGCGGCTATCGGGAATGCCACATCACCCCGGATTGGCTTTTGATTTACAAAAAGCAAGACGGCGGCGAATTGATTTTATCGCTAACGCGGCTTAATTCGCATAGCAATCTGTTTTAGGAGATGGGAGGGAAATACGCATGGCTGAAATGGATTTAACAATCCGGCTGGAGCAGGATTTGGTGCAGGATGCGCAAAATTTATTTAATCGCCTAGGGGTGGATATCGAGTATGCCATTAGGCATTTTTTGGCACACTCTTTATGGGCGGATGGATTTCCTTTCCCGACCGTAGATTTCAATGATTTTTACCATAGCCCCGAGGCCATGGAGGCTTTGGCGGAATCGGAACGGATTTCAAAAGACCCGAATTGGCCGTCTTATTCCACAATGGAGGAGCTTTTTGCCTCATTAGATAGCGAGGACGATGATGACGGGGCATAAGCGGATTGTTAAGTATTCTGCAAAATATAAAAAGGAATACACTAAGTCGAAAAAGCAAGGCAAAAACATTCCTTTGTTAAAATGGGTGATAGGCCAGCTGGCGGATGATATTCCCCTGCCTGCAAACCACAAAGACCACCCCCTGCATGGGGATTGGCGCGGCTATCGGGAATGCCACATCACCCCGGATTGGCTTTTGATTTACAAAAAAGAGGACAACGGCGAATTGATTTTGAGTTTAACCAGATTAAATTCGCATAGCAATTTGTTTTAGGAAACGAAGGCAAATACCCATGGCAAAAATGGATTTGACGATGACGTAGGGGCGGCCATTGGCCGCCCGATATGACCACACACGATATCTATCGCCAATTTGCGATAGGCAGCCAATGGCCGCCCCTACGGTTTGCATAGCAATTTGTTAATATGCGCGGTCGAAATGTAGGGGCGGCCATTGGCCGCCCGTGATTCGCGGGGATTTATTTGGATTTAGGAGGGAAATATGCACGATTGGCGTGAGCGGGTTGGCGAGGTGCGGCGGTTTTTGACTAATCGGATTTTGATTATGGGGCTGGTGTTTATTGGCGCGTTTTGTGTGTTGGTGGCGGCTTTGTTTGATGCGCAGATTGTGAATGGGCATATTAGTGTGCCGGTGATGCGCACCCATAGCCGCTATATTGCCCTGTCTGCGCCGCGGGGCGAGATTTTTGATGCTTTTGGGCGGCCGCTGGCTGTCAATCTGCCCGTTAGTGTTGTGAAAATCGACCCTTCGCAAATTGTGCCGCAGCCAAATGAGGGTCTGATTTTCTTTATGGAGCTAATGGCGCGGCATGAGCAGGAAATTTCTGTGGATTCAGAATTTTTGATTTCTGAAACTGTTCCCCGCTATTTTTCCGGCTCGGCCGCCAATTGGCGTCGCTGGCTCAGGGATTTTCATATTTATGACGATTTGACCGCCGAGGAGGCCTATGAGGCTTTGCTGGAATTTTTTGCCATTTGCGAATATCTGCCGGATGCCCATACACTGCTTCAATTGCGCGCAGCCCTGCATTTGCACCGCTTTTCACATAATCAAATCACCCTGGCATGGGATATTCCCGAGCATACCATTATGGCCATCGGCGAAAATGCCGCGCGAATGGCGGGAATCTATGTAGACCAAGCCTTTTTGCGGATTTATCCCGAGGGGCGGTATACATCCCATATCGTGGGATGGCTGGGGCTGATCGAGGCCGAGCAATACCAGGCAAACCGCCATCTCGGCTATACCGCCACCGACCTTTTTGGCCGCGCTGGTGCTGAAAATGCATTCGAGCATCAGCTGCGCGGCACGCCCGGGCGCATTGAAATCGAGGTAAATAGCGCGGGGCGGCGGGTCGCGACCCTATCGCATCAGCCCCCTGTCGCCGGAAATGATATATTTTTAACTATTTGCGCACATTTGCAAAGATATGTTTATTACGCGCTGGAGGATACTTTGGCGCGGGTTTTGTTGAATCGATTAAACGCCCAGCGGGGGGCGGATCAGGCCGAGTTTGTCCGCGAGGTTTTGGCTAGTTTGGTGCGCAGCAATAATTTGCCCATGCGGCCTGTGCTGGATGCGGATGAATATTATTACCCCGCGTCGTTTATGCTGGCGGGATTTGTGCGCGGGCGGCCAAATTTAGACCCCGCCGCCGCCGGGTTTATACGCGCCGCAACCGATATTATCGCCGATGGAATTCTCGGCGGGCAAATCCATGTTTTAACAATCTTTGATGTTTTGGCAGAGCAGGAAATTATTTCCATGAGCGCGGCGGAGCGCAGCCAATTGCGGTCGAATGCTTTGCCCCCGGCGGTTTTTTTGGCGCAATTGATTGAGGCGCGGCAAATCACCCCCCAAATGGCAAATATCGAGCCATCCACCGCCTCGGCGGTGATTACCTGCGTGGATACAGGGGCTGTTTTAGCGGCGGTAAACTACCCCACCTATGATGCTAATCAATTAACAAACAATCTAAACAATGCCTATCTGGCGCGCATTAGCAATGACCCGACCCGCCCGATGATAAACCGCGCCTTTGCCGAGGCGCGCCCCCCGGGGTCGACATTCAAAATGGTGACGGCGCTGGCGGGGCTGGATAGCGGCATTATTTCCCCCCATACGCGCCTGAGCTGCGGCGGCAGATTTCGCGCGGCGGGCGCGCCATATCTGGGCTGCTGGATAGATGCCTTTGGCACGACCCATGGCCATTTGGCGGTGCGCGAGGCTATTGCGGTTAGCTGTAATTATTTTTTTAACAGGCTTGCTTTTGATATGGCAAACCCCGCACAAGGAAACATGATATCGGGTATTGAGAATCTGAATATGTATATGATGGCTCTGGGGCTTGGCATCCCGACGGGCGTTGAAATAAACGAAATGCCCATGCTAACCCAATGCAATACCCCCCGCCTGCCATCCCCGGCCTATCGCGCCGCCCGCGGCATGACCCCATGGACGCCGGGCGAAATGAGCAATGTGAGCATTGGCCAGGGCATGAGCAATTACACCCCCGCCCAAATGGCGCGGGTAATGGCGACTTTGGCAAACGGCGGGCGGCTGATGGAGATGCATTTTCTAAATCGCATAAACGGCCAAAACGGCGAAACCACGCCTTTTGTCCCTCGCGTTGTAAATCAAATGCAGCTATCCCCCGCCCATATTGATATCATCCATTTGGGCATGTATGATGTGGCCTTTGGCGCGCGGGGCACAGGCCGGGGCATTTTCGCGGGCTTTCCCATGCGCGTCGGCGTAAAAAGCGGCACGGCCGAGGTAGATGGCGACCTACCCAGCCATTCCACCTACGGCGGCTTTGCCCCCTTCGACGACCCCCAAATCGCAGTATACGTAATGATTCCCCACGGCGACTCCGACTATCTGCGCGGCTCGGCCGGCCACGCCCTGCGCGCCATTTTCGAGGAATATTTCCGCCTAAACCACCGCCCCGCCAGCTCCCGCCAAACCAATTCCTTGGCAAGGTAGGGGCGGCCATTGGCCGCCCGATATCCACAGGCGACATTTCCAAATCATCGCCAGATATCGCCAATTTGCGATAGGCGGCCACAAAAGATGGTGCAACCCAATTATTTGCGCGGCGATTTTCCGCCAAACAAGCCCAATCCGAGGGACGACAGGCATTACGCACCCCGTAGGGGCGGCCATTGGCCGCCCGATATCCACGGAAATACACTAGGGCGACATTGAAATTGTAATATCAATATTAAGACTATATAGAAAAGGGGATTACACATGAGAAAGTTTATGGACGAGGGATTTTTGCTCAAAAGCGAGCTGGCTATCCGGATTTTTGATGAGATGAAGGATTTGCCGATTATTGACTATCATTGTCATTTAGAGCCGAGGGAGATTGCCGAAAATGCGCGGTTTACCAATATCACGCAGATTTGGCTTTATGGCGACCATTATAAATGGCGGCTGATGCGGGCCAATGGCATTGAGGAGCGGCTGATTACCGGGGATGCCTCGGATTATGAGAAATTTGAGGCATGGGCGGGGACTATTGAGGATTGCATTGGCTCGCCGCTGTATCATTGGACGCATTTGGAGCTGGCGCGGTATTTTGATTTTCATAAAACGCTCTCGGCGGCCACCGCGCAGGAATGCTGGGATGCCTGCAATAAAATTATTGCCGGGGCGGATTTTAATGTTTGGAATATTTTGGAAAAATTCAATGTGGAATCGCTTTGCACGACCGACGACCCGGCGGACGATTTGGCGCATCATGCGGCCATGGCCAAAAGCGGCGTGAAATGCAAGATTTTGCCTACTTTGCGGCCGTCAAAACTGCTGGATATTACCAATGAGGGCTTTGTGGAATATTTGGAAGCTTTGGCAAAAATTTCCGGTGTGGAAATCGAGGGGTATTCGGATTTGCTGGCGGCGGTGGCAAATCGGGTGGAATTTTTTGACAATATGGGCTGCAAGCTATCCGACCATGCCCTAGACCCCCCTGTTTTCGAGGATTTTTCGCCTTTTGAAATCGATGTGATTTTCAAAAAGGCGCAAAACGACAGAGATTTAACAGACGAGGAAGTCCGCAAATACAAAACCGCTCTGCTAATCGATTTAGGCCGGATGTATGCGGAAAAAGGCTGGACAATGCAGCTGCATCTAAATGCCCAGCGAAACAACAACACCCGCATGTTTGAGGCGCTAGGCGCGGATAAAGGCTATGATTCCATCATGGATGCCGAGATTTCCCGCCCCCTATCGCGCTTTTTGGATGCTCTGGCCACCGAGGACAAACTCCCCCGCACCATCCTCTATTCCCTAAATCCCGCCCATGACGATTTGATTACCACAATGATAGGCAATTTCCAGGGCGGCGGCATCCGCGGCAAAATGCAGCATGGCTCGGCATGGTGGTTTAACGACACTAAAACCGGCATGGAAAAGCATATGATATCGCTGGCAAACAACGGCCTGCTATCCACATTTATCGGCATGCTAACCGACTCGCGCAGCTTCCTAAGCTACACCCGCCACGAATATTTCCGCCGCATAGTAGCAAACCTGCTGGCCGAATGGGTAATAAACGGCGAATTCCCCGACGATTTCGCCAAAATCGCCCAAATCGGCAAAAACATAGCATATTTCAATGCCAAAAATTATTTTGAATTTTAGGGTATATTATTATGATTAAACCAGAGGAATTAAAGAGCTTATCCGCCGCCGGCTTGTTGCGCTGGACAAACCACGTGTTGATACGTATGATTCAAAGAGGCATAAGCATTGATGATATTGTATTCGCTTTGCAAAACGGAGAGATAATAGAGCAATATCATGATGATTACCCATATCCCAGCTGTTTGGTATTGGCGGCTATGCTAAATAACGATTTTCTTCACATAGTATGCGGGCTGGGCGAGGGCGAGCTTTGGCTAATAACAGCATATCGCCCAAGCCCAAAAGAATGGTCGGCGGATTTCAGAGTCAGAAAGGGGATTGGAATTTGAGATGCCTAATGTGCAAGGGCTGCCTTTTTGATAAATTAACGACATTTATGGTCGATATTGACAAATGTATTATTATTGTCAAAAATGTGCCATCCCAAGTTTGTGAGCAATGTGGCGAAACCTCATATAGCCATGATGTGGCCAAACAAATAGAGGAGATTGTGAATTCTTTGCGAATGTCTATTACCGAAATTGCTGTGACCGATTATGTAGATAAAATAGCATAAGGAGATGTCAAAATGGAGAAACTTACGAGAAAATTACTTAAAGACCGGAGTTTTCCGGCGGATTTGAAGATTGGGCAGATGGGGGATCTGCCTGTTAAGGTGCTGCAATATGGCGAGGGCGGCTTTTTGCGCGGGTTTTGTGATATTTTTATTGATGATTTAAATGCGGCCGGGCTTTTTGGCGGTAGCATTGCCGTTGTGCAGCCGATTGATAAAGGGCGCATTGATGATTTGAATGCGCAGGATGGGCTGTATACCGTGGTTTTGCGGGGGCTCGAGGAGGGCAAGCCGGCTGAGCAAAAGAGGATTGTTACGTCTGTGTCAATCGGGATAAATCCCTATACCGACCATGCCGCATATATCGCACAGGCCGCAAACCCGGATTTGCGCGTGATTATCAGCAATACCACCGAGGCCGGCATTACTTATAGCCCGGACGACCACCCCGATGATTTGCCCCCCCAGTCTTTCCCCGGCAAACTGACCGCCTTTTTAAATGCCCGATTCAAGGCATTTAATGGCGATGCCACAAAGGGCTGCATTATCATCCCCTGCGAGCTAATCGAGGAAAATGGCAGCGAGCTTAGGCGGATTGTTTTGCAGCTGGCCGAGGAATGGAAGCTTTCTGCGGAATTTGTGGATTGGGTAAAAACTGCGAATTATTTTACGAATACTTTGGTTGATAGAATAATAACGGGCTATCCTCGCGACAATTATCAGGAATTTTTTAACGAGCTGGGTTATGAGGATAAGCTTTTGGATACTGGCGAAATTTTTCATTTTTGGGTAATAGAGGCACCGGAAAATATCGAGTTGGAGGCTCTGGCGGCCGAGTTGCCTTTTGAGAAAATCGGCCTAAATGTGGTTTGGACGCGGGACTGCACCCCCTATAAAGCCCGGAAAGTCCGCATTTTAAACGGCGCGCATACTATGAGCATTTTGGCGGCATATCTTTCCGGCAAAAATACCGTGGGCGAGATGATGGATTGCGCGGACTACCGCAAATATCTGGAGCGCGGGCTTTTTGAGGAGGTTATTCCCGGCATTTTGAAATATTTGCCATGGAGCGATTTGCAAAGTTTTGCCAATTCGGTTTTCGACCGTTTTTCAAATCCGACTATCAAACACGATTTGCTGGCGATTGCCCTAAATTCACAATCAAAATATCGGGCGCGGGTTTTGCCCTCGATTTTGGATTATGTTGCGGAAAAAAAGGAGCTGCCGCCGCTTTTGACATTTTCATTTGCAGCCCTTGTCGCCTTTTATCGCGGCGAAATCAATGATGGCAATATGACGGGCAAGCGAAATGGCGAAAATTACCCAATCAAAGACGACCGGGCGGTTTTGGAGTTTTATGCCAAAGCCTGGGCAGACCATGCGGATGATTTAACAAAACTAACCCAAACCATCTGCGCCAATTTCGATTTTTGGGGGCAAGACCTAAACAAGCTGCCAAATTTCACAAAAACCGTCGTCCAGCATATCGGCAACATTTTGACAAACGGCGCACAGGCCGCATTGCGCGAGGTGCTATAAAAATGCAAATCATTCCATTTTTGGAAAAATACACCGATGATGCCATATTTTGTATTTTGCTGGCAAAAGAGGCCCTAGGGCGCGAGCCGCGCTTTAACCGCGATATGCTGGACATTTCCGCAAATTATTTCGACCGCGGCGATATGTTTTGGCTCGCGCTCAACGAAAACGACCGGGTGATTGGCATGATAGGCACTCATAGTATCTCGGATACCGACATGTGGCTAAAACGCCTATTTATCAAGCCTGGCCATCTGCGGCAGGGCTTGGCCAGCGCGCTATTAGCCCGCGCCGAGGATTTCGCCCAAACCAAAGGCGTCACCACCATCCACACCGGATTCAACGCCGAATACACCGCCGCCCCAAAATTTTACGCGGCAAAAGGATTCGCAGAAACCGCCATGGAAAACGGCCGGAGGCATTTTGTGAAAAATATTTGAAAAGGGGTATTTAAATGGATTGTGAAATTAAATGCACATTTGATAATGAATCGCAAAGATGGACGGCGGCCTCGGATGATAAATATGGGCTGGTTTTGGAATCGAATTCTTTGGAGGCATTGATGGAGCGGGTGAAAATTGCCATGCCGGATATGCTTGAATTTACCTGCAATTATACCGGCCCGATAAATTTGCATTTTAAAGCGGAGCGGATTGCGCAGCTGGAAATGGCGGTATAATGGCGGATTACACAAAGAAAGTGCGAAAAATATTGTCGGATAATGGATTTTGTGTTGCGCGAAAAGGCAAGGGCGACCATGTGATATGGTATAATGAAACCACAAAACGAACCGCCTCTGTGGATGGCGAAATAAGAAGCCGCCATTCGGCTAATGAGGTATTAAAAAAGGCCGGGTTGGGGAAGCGGTTTTGATGTGCGGTCGTTGTATGAATTAGTTTGTTAAATATATGCCGCTTTGGTGGCGGTGAAGGGGGAAGTTTTATGGCTTTGAGCAGGATTGAGATTGGGGATTTGAGGGTTCATCCGGTGGAGATGTTTGCGAAGGGGTGGCCGCTGCTGACGGCTGGGGGGTTGGATGGGTTTAATACTATGACGATTTCTTGGGGGCAGATTGGGTCGCTTTGGGGGTCGCGGGGGGCGCCTGTTATGGCGGTTTATGTGCGGCCGCAGCGGCATACTTTTGGGTTTATGAATGCGGCGGATTGTTTTTCGGTGTCTGTTTTGCCCGAGGAATTTCGTGAGCAGCTGGGGTATTTGGGGCGGGTTTCTGGTCGGGATGAGGACAAGGTGGCCAAGGCCGGGCTGACGCCTGTTTTTGGCGATGGGTATACTTATTTTGAGCAGGCCGAGATGGTTTTTGTTTGCCGCAAATTGTATCAGAGTCCGATTTTGCCCGAGGGGTTTGTTGATAAAGAGCTGATGGAGCGGATTTATCCCGGGGCGGATTTTCATACGCAGTATATTGGCGAGATTGTTGAAATTTTGGCGAAATAAAAAAATTAGAAAGTTGGAGATGCTTCCAACTTTCTAATTTTTCCAAAGACTACCGCCGCTCAACCACGAATTTGATAGAGGTTTTTGAATTTCCGTCGATATCAATTTGTGAAAAACCGGGGATGCATACTAAATCGAATCCATTGGGCGCGACATATCCGCGAGCGATTGCGATACTTTTAACAGCCTGATTTACAGCACCGGCGCCAATAGTGACTATTTCTACGTTTTGTTCATTGCGGATAATGCCGGCGATAGCACCAGCGACGAATTTAGGAACGGATGTGGCAGACACTTTAATGGTTTCCATTTGATTCCCTCCTACTCAATGGATTTTGTGACATGTACAATTATACATTATTTTCGCCTATTTGTAAATCCCATAACAATTTGCGCAAATCGCTAAATAGCGCGGATTTGTGGCTTTGGACAACATTGTAACATAATTGTAAAATGGAGGGTTTTGCCGATGAATGTGGTAAATGTGGCTTTGGAGGCGGTTTGTGTTGGGCCGGAGGGCTATCCTGTGGGCGATATGCCCGAGTTTGCATTTGTGGGCCGCTCGAATGTGGGCAAATCCTCGCTGATAAATTGTATGATAAATCGCAAGGCCCTCGCCCGCACAAGTGCCGCCCCCGGCAAAACTCGCACGATAAATTTTTATAATGTGGAAAATCAGCTGTATTTTGTGGATTTGCCCGGCTATGGCTATGCGAAAGCCCCGAAAACCGAAAAGGAAAAATGGGGCAAAATGATAGAAAAATATCTTTTGGGGCGGGAAAATCTGCGGGCGATAATTTGCCTGATAGATATCCGCCATGACCCCAGCGAGCTGGATTTAATGATGCTAGAATGGCTGGCGCATTATGATAAAAAAATGATTTTGGTGCTAACAAAGGCCGATAAACTAACCCGTAACCAGCTGCCCCGCCATATCGCAAATATCAAAAAGCAGATAAATCTGGCTGGCGCGCGGATAATTCCCTTTTCAAAGGAAACAAAATTGGGAAAAGATGATTTATGGAATGAGATAATAAAGCATTGAAATCAGCCCCTTTTTCTGATATAATAAGAGGGGGGTGATTTTATGCGCGAGGTTTTTCGGGAGATGCTAGGGGCGATTTTGGATATTTTTGGGGATGAGATTTTTTCCGAGCCGGCGCGGCTGAGGGCTGTGATGGCGGATTTATATGCGGGGGATGGCTATCGCAAATGCCGGAATCTGCTGAATATCGCCTTTGGCGAGCTAAATGCATATGGGCGGCTGCGGGCTATTGGGCAGACCAGTCCGCAGCTTGTTGATATTTTGTCAAAGGAAATGAGCCGGGATTTTGATATTTTGGATAGCTCTGCATGGGCGGCTATTGGCAGCATTGGCGAGATTTTGGGCATAGATGCGGGCGAGGATGGCAATATATCGCCGCCTAGTGTCACTTTTTATAATCCTCCGGCCGCTGATTTATTTAGCGTGGGCGATATGGTATATTTTGGGAAATATTATTGGCGGGTTTTGCGGGTTACTGATTTTGGGACTTTGATTATTACCGATGAGATAATTGGCAGCCGCGCATTTGGCGGGGCGGATTGCCGCGATTGGTTTACTAGCGAGCTGCGCCAATATTTAAACGAAACATTTTATAGCAAATTTTCGCTATCCGACCGCGCCCGGATAAAGCAGGCGCAAAATCGGCATAGCTTTGATTCCGAGCGGGATGCGCTGGATTATGTTTCCCTGCTGACCCCGGCTGATGCGGCGATTTTGTTTGATGATAATGTTGACCGCTCTTGTACATATAATGGCGCGAAATCGGGCTGGTGGCTGCTTTGCGACCCGGGGAGCAATAATCGCAATGCCCATATTGTGCTAAAGGATGGGAAAATTAGTTCTTTGGCTGCGCATCTCGAGGGGGGCGTGCGGCCGGTATTGTGGCTAAAACCGTAAGTTCTTAAAAGATTAAACCACTGATAAACACCGATAATCACGGATAAGAGCACCTGTCGTTTCGCGGTGGTTTTATCCGTGCCTATCGGTGTTTATCAGTGGTTTAATCTTTTAAAGGTTTTCACAGCCATTGCAAAATGAATCAATCGAAGCTGCCGAGTGGCGCGGCTAGGCTGGCGAATCAGCCGATAAAACCACTCCAGCCCCAGCTTCCGAAATATTTTCGGCGCGCGGTTCAATTTGCCGGACAATACATCCAATGTGCCGCCAACCCCAATCGCCAGCCGGCTTTGCAAATCATTGGCATTTGCAAAAATCCACCGCTCCTGCTTTGGCGAGCCTAAAGCCACCAACAATAAATCCGGCGCAGCATTATTGATTTCGGCAACAATCTCGCCGCTTTGATTTTCATCAAAAAAACCATCCCGCGCGCCAGCTATTTTCAGCCCGGGATGGGCTTGTTTAACGGCATTAGCAGCGGCGGCGGCCACCCCGGGCGCACCCCCAAAAAAATAAACGCTCCTCCCATTTTCTGCCATCAGCGGAAAAAGATTCTGCACCAAATCAATCCCAGAAACCCGCTCAGGCAAAGGCTTACCCAATTTCTTCGCCGCCCAAATAATTCCAACCCCATCCGCCACACACATATCCGCCGAATTCAACAAACCCATAAAATCCGCGCTATCCCGCGCCCGCATCACAATCTCGGGCCCGGGGGTCACGCAAATCCGCGTTTTATCCGCCATATCCAAAAAACCCATCGCCTTGTCAACAGCCTCCGCCATTGTCAGCATATGGAAATTAACACCCAGCACATTCACATTATCCATAAAATTCTCCTAAAACAAATCCCGATTTATCACATCATAGGCCAGCTGGGCATTTTCCAGCGCGGCGGCACAAAGCAATCTGGAAGCATTTTCCATTTTGGCAGAAATTTCCTCCTGCCCATCCAAAACCTCCTCGCCCATAGCAATCAGGCGGCTACCCACCACATCCTCAACATCCATAAAATGCGCCAGCCCCAGCCCCTCAAAAAGCGCGGCCACCTTTGGATCATAAACCAGCCCAATACAAGGCACATGGCAGCTAATCCCATAAATTATCGCATGCAGCCGCATCCCCACCAAAAATTCGCCAGCCCCAATAATCGCGAGAATCTCGGGCATGGTAAAAGCCCCCTCCAAATAATATCCGCGGGTTTTGGTCAGCTTTAGCACCTCGGCGGAAATTTCCGCATCCAGCGCGGGCTGCATAGGCACAAAAAGCGGCGAAAGGCAATGCTTCTCATTCATATAATCGCAAAAAACCGCCATCTCGGCGCAAAAATCATCCTTTAGCGTCTTCCACGACCGAATCGCCACACAAAAATATTTTTTCCCCGCCAGCCCCAGCTCCTCCAGCCGGGCTTTGGCGCATTCCGGGTCGTCATTGGTATATGCAAAGGCCGGGTCGGCCGTCACAAAAAGATTGCTATTTTGCAAACCCAAATCCCGCAGCTCCTCCAGCGATTTCCCATCGCGCAGCGAAATCAAATGCGCCCGCTCCATGGCCATAGCCGCCCGCCGCCTATTTTTTTCCAGCCGCAGCGGCCCTATGCCATTGGCATAAAGCATGATTTTCGCCCGCGCCCGGGCGGCGGAATGCATCACAAATGTGTAATAAAGCAGGCTGCGGGTGCTGGTAAAATCTTGCAGCAGTGTGCCGCCGCCCATTATCAGCACGTTTGTACGTTTCAATACCGAAAAAATCTTTGCAAAATTAAATCGATAAATCGCATCTATTCCATATTTTTCGCGGGTTTCCCGCGGCCGTTTGCTAATCACCTGAATTTTAATATCCGCATTGTGAATCCGCAAATGCTCGATAATCGCCTGCAAAACCGTATCATCCCCATGATTATTCGAGCCATAATACCCCGAAATCAAAGCGTCCACAGCCCTTGGCGATTTGCGCACAGCAGTATACATCCCCAGCGCATCATCCGCCATCCCCGATACCGAATAATGCGCAATAGCCGTATCCCGCCCATATTCCCCCATTTGGCGGTGTTTGTCCGGGCTGATATTCATCAGCTCGAAAATATCTCGCCGCAGTTTATCGGCGGTAATCTCTTCATGGCCGCGGGTTGTGAAATTTGTGGCAATAGCCGCGTCGAGAGTATTTTCGCCAAAAATCCCGATATAGCCCCCCGCGCCCTGCCCCCCGGCGATAATCACCGGAGTTTCGCAAAGCATCGCCTCAAGCGCCGAGCGGCTCGCCCCAACATATATTTGGGCGCAGGAAAAAAATTTATTCACATCCGTCCGGCCGCCGGTCAAAATCACAAAAGGCACGCGCAAACGCTCGTTTATTTCCAGCGCGCGCGCCAAAACATTATCAAAATCCGAGCCGCTGCCAACGATTATCAGCCGCGTACGCACATCGCGAAAATAAATTTCCGGCGCGATATCCAGCAGGCGGTGAGCGGTTATCGACATATCTTTGTCAAGCCGCCCAACGGTCACAATGCATTTCGCATCCGCCGCCAGCCCCAGCTCGTCGTAAATATCGGCAAAATCGATATTGCGATTGAATTTATCCGTATCAATTCCATTTCGGGTCAAACGAATTTGCTCCGGGGGCAATTTAAATTTTTTGATTAGGTCTTCGCGAATATCCTCGGCCACGGCCAAAGTGGCCTCGCCCCATGTGGTGAGCAGTTTATAGGCGGCGGCGGGATTGAAAAGCGCATGGGCTGTGGTCACAAAACGAAACTGCATTTTTTTCGCCAAAAGACCGCACAAAAAGGCGGGAATCCGCGCATGGGCATGCACCAGCCCAATATCATGCTCGCGAATAATCCGCTTTATGGCGAAATAGCTGGTAATCAGGGCGGTTGGGCGTTTGCTATGCAGCGGCACGCGGAAATGCTTTATCCCCGCCCGCACAAGTTCCCCCTCATATGCCCCGCCATTGCTAACCACAAAAACCTCCAGCCCCCGCCGCGCCAGCTCTTTGCATAGCTCCAAAACATGGGTTTCAGCCCCGCCAAAATCCATGCCATTTAGCGCATGCAGCACCTTTGTGCCTTCAAAACTGTTCATCAAACCGTACCTTTCGATTTTATTTAAATCCACTGGTGCGCTCTATTCGCCGCTCGAGGCGGCGGTTTATGCCGTAAATTATTCGATAAATGAATATGGATAAAATTATATTATATACGGTGGTGGGCAGGATAATGGTGGCGAAATAGCGGAAAAAGTCCGTTCCGCCCTGTAGCAGAAATGTTAGGATATAATAGAAAAACTCATATCCCAAAGACATCAGCATCACCATGCCTACTGGTACTACATAGTTTTCTTTATAAAAATCTCGAAATGGTTTGCCGCACAAAAAGCCCACCATCATCAGCAAAAATGCCGATATGCCCAGCATCCGCCCAAATAGCAAATCGATTAACAATCCCGCGCAAAAACCGACAATAGCCCCCTCCACATCATCCCGCAAAATCGCATAGCTCACCACAATAATCAGCGCGGTATTTGGGATAACCCCCATTATTTCTATCCAATCAAAGAGGGTGATTGTCAATATAAAATTTATAAATATAATTATAGTAATAACAAATACACGCATTAGTATTCCTCATAAATTAGCACATAATCAAAAAGCTCTGTAATAACAAGCAAGGTGGAGAGCCGCGAAAAATCGACGGCGGGCTGGATAATGGCAAAGCGCGAGCCGCCCTCGTCGATAATATCGACAATATGGCCAATCAAAAGCCCCGGCGGATAAATCGAGGACATGGCGGATGTGATGATTTCGTCGCCTATGGCAAATTCGGCCTCGGGATTGTGAAATTCCATTTGGGCTAGGCCATGGCTCATCAGGGCGATTTCGCCGCGCATAATGCCCCAATCCCCCGTGCGGCGCGATTGCGCGCCTACCGCGCTGGTATAATCAATGAGCGTTACGACGCTGGCATGATTCCAGCCCGCCCAAACCACAACCCCCGCCAAGCCCCCGGGGGCTAAAACCACCATATCCCGCGCCAGCCCATCGCGAGTGCCGCGGTCTATTATAAATGTATCAAACCAATTTCCCGGGTCGCGGGCGATAATATTTGCGCCGATGGTAGGGAAATCGGCATAGCGGCGCGAAATCTCTAAAAGCTCGGCCAGCACCTGATTTTCCTCCTCTGTTAGCAGCAGCCGGCCGGTTTGCAGCTCTAGCTCGAAAATACGCTCGCGCAGCTCGGCATTTTCCGCCGCCAGCCCGCCCATATCCCGAATCGCGGCAATAGATTCCCCCGCCCAATTGCCAATGCCAGAAAAAAACCCAGCCACAGGCGAAACCACCGCCCCCAAAGCATTGCGCACAATGCCCGGCCGATACCGCTCGCTGGCAGATATTACCAAAAGCACCAAACAAACAATACTAGCCCCAATAATAAAAGCCCTCTTTCGCTCGCGAATGAAATCCAGCATTTTTCCTCCATGCAAATTTTATCGCGGGCGGCCAATGGCCGCCCCTACGCGGTCTAGCGCAATCTTTCTGGTGTTCCTCGGCCTACCAACCAATTCACCAATGCCATTAGGTCGTTTGTGGTGGTTGCGTTGCCTTGGTGGTATGTTAGGTTTACGGCGCGGGGGTCTAGGATTACATTGTGGCCGGCCAGATAGCGGGCTAGATGGCTGGCATCCGCGCTGCTGATTGTGCCATCCCCATTGGCATCGCCGATTTGGTGAATAAATTCACGATTTTCCACCACCCGCACATGGGTATTTAGCCCTCCGCCAATTCCGCGAAGCTCTATTGGCAAAGTCGCGCCCTGTCCGGCCAGAGGGGCGTTTTCGCTGACATTAAACCGCAGGGTCGTCCGGGCATAATAGGTATTGTCCGAAATTGTCGCCCAGCTGAAAAGATGGTAACTCATTGTGATAGGCGGTCCAGGCGGCAGGTCAGGCACTATAGGTAGTCCGGGCGGCAGGACAATTATAATAGGCGGTCTGGGCGGCCTAGGCAGGTCAGGCACAACTATAGAGTCTTCCGCCATAACACTATCGACTAAAACCCCGGCAGGTTGGATGGGCTCTGCGATTGTCAAATAGCTAGAAATCGCTAATAAAAACTGCGAACCCGCCAAACTCTCGGTGCTAGTTATATAAATATCAAACTCTACCAAATCTCCCCGCTGGGCAAAAACCGGCGCGGAAATATAAAAATAATCGCGCGGAATAAAAACGCCGCCATTTGTGGTTTCGATAGGCACAGGCTGGCCATTATATTGGGCATCATCATCCCGCAAAAACGTGATGGATACAGGCATATTGTCGGACGCGCCATCTAAAATGTAAAATTCGAGATAAAAGACCGTTCCGGTGGGGATGGTGGTATACGTGATGGGGTTGGGGCTGGGGACTGGAAAGCTGTTGATGTGGATATGGTGGGCTAATGCAATAACCCCAATACCGCCGTCTTTTGCATAATGAAAAACGTCGTGAGTAGGCATAATAATTGTGCCGGGCGGGGGCGGGGTGCTGCGTGTTGACACGCCAACAAAATCCAAATAATCGGCATTATATTCGACAAAAAATCGCATAGCCGAAATGCCGGGACTTTCGGTTAATCTGATCGGCAAAAGCACACGCTCGCCGATTTGCCCCGGTATATTGCCGACCGAAATCGCGGCGGTATCGTATTTCGGGGTTGTTTCGCCGGGGAAATTGCCGTTAGGCAATCTTTCGGGGATGCGGAGAGGGATACCAAGGCGAATTTGAACCCAATTGGCTAATGCAACAAAATCCGTCAGGGTAATTTCATCCCCGCCGACATATGTCAAATTTGCGGCGCGCGGGTCTATGATCACATTTTCGCCAATCAAATAGCGAGCCAATAAATTCCGATCGGCGGTGTTTATTTGGCCATCATTATTTATATCCCCCAGCATGCCTGTAAATTCGCGGTTTTCGACCACTCGCACATGGGTTTCGATATTTCCGAAAGGCGTGGAAAGCGTTATCGGCAAAGCCGCATCCCATCCGCCTAGGGGGGCGTTTTCGTTTACTGTAAAACGCAGGGTTAGCCGGGCATAATGGGGATTATCCGACAAAGAGCTCCAGAGGAAAATACGATTAGGCGGATTAGGCGGAGGGGGAGGCGGAGGGCTAGGCCCTATCCACCATCCCCAATCATCACTAAATCCAGCAGCCAAAACCTCGGGGCTAGGCTCAAGACTCGCAAAAGTCAGATAGGTGGAAAATTCTACCAAAATATGAGAATTCGCCAAACTATCGGCACTGCTTATGAAAATATCAAACTCAACCAAATCCCCTCGCTGGGCAAAAATCGGCGCGGAAATATAGAGATAATCGCGCGGGATAAAAATGCCGCCATTTGTGATTTCGATAGGCACAGGGTTGCCATTATTTTGGACATCATCATCCCGCAGGAATGTGATGGATACAGGCATATGCTCGGGCGCGGCATCTAAAATGTAGAATTCGAGATAAAATAGCCCTCCGGTGTTTGTGGTATAGATCATTGCATGGAGGATAGCACCGATACTGCCGCTATTTGCCGAATAAATTGGGGTGCGCGAGCCAAATGGAGCGGCTGCACCCATTTGGCATAAAGCAGCAAATTGCAAATAATCGGGATTGTATTCGATAAAAAACCGCATGGCCGAAATGCCGGGGTTTATGTCCAAATATATTGGCAAACGCACACGTCCGCCGATTTGCCCCGGAATATTGCCGACCGAAATCGCGGCGGCATCATATTTGGGGGTTATTTCGCCGGGGAAAGTGCCGTCAGGCATTCTTTCGGGGGTGTTGCGCCCCATCAGCCAATTGACTAGCGCGATAAAATCCGTTAGGGTGATTTCATCCCCGCCGACATATGTCAAATTGGCGGCGCGAGGCTCTATAATCACATTATAGCCAACCAGATACTGTGCTAAAACATGCGCATCCATGGAGCTTACATGTCCGCTTGAGTTTACATCCCCCAGAATGCCTGAAAATTCGCGGTTTTCGACTGCCCGGATATGGGTGCGGAAATCCCCCATGGCTTCGGTGTGTAGGATAATTGGCAAAGTGGACGCCCAGCCGGCTAGGGGGGCATTTTCGTAAACCACAAAATGCAAAATAATCCCGGCGCGAGATATGCCAGCGGCATCATCGCCCCAGCCAAAAATGGCGGAATAATCGGATATATGCTGGATAAATCCATCGCACAAATCCGCCGGATAAAGGCTATGCCCCGCCAAAATCAAATAGGGCGAATGGGTCAGGGTAAAGGCGGTATTAGCGAGGCTGCTTGCCAAATGGATGTCAATCTCGATATCTATCTCGTCCCCCTGCTGGGCAAATGCCGGCGCGGAAATATCGACGCCATCCGGCTCGATAATATAAATCCCGCCGTTTGTGATATTTACAGGGACAGGGACAAACCGAGCCAAGTCGTCGATGGCAAAGGCATCTGATTCATCGCGCGTGGAAACGATTATGTCCGTTTGGCCTAATGGCGCATCGCAAAGGATTGTGAAATCAATATTTATCAGCATCCCGGTGCTGCTATCATTATACGTGCCAAGCCAAAGGGTAACAAACTCGCCCGAATCAGCCCAATAAGGCCGAGAATAATCAAAATCTAAATCAAACAGTCCTGCGCCGCGGCGGATATTATCAATTTGCAATCGGGTATCGTCATATTCCAAAAAAAGCCTAAGGGTGATAATGCCTGGGTTTTCGTCTAGGTGCATTTGCAAAGTGCCTTGCCCGCCTTGCTGGGCGGTGGTTTGGCCGACCGTGATTACAGCAGGGTCGCCATCCGGCGCGGCGATATAAATGCCGCCATTTGTGATATTTACCGGGACAGGCACGTCTATATCGCGCAGGGCATCTGCTTCAGTGAGCAGGGAAACGGTTATGTCTGTTTGGCCTAATGGCGAATCGCAAAGGATTGTGAAATCGATATGCACCAGTACCCCGGTTTGCATGCTAATCGACGCGCCAAGCCAAATGAGAGCAAATTCGCCCGCCTCAATCTGGTGGGGCAGCGGGTCAAAAAAATCCAGCCTATGCAAACCTACGCCGCGGCGGATATTATCGATTTGCAATCGCTCGGTATCGAATTCCACAATAAGCCGGATAACCTGAAGGCCGGGGTTTTCGTTTAGGCGTATTTGCAAAGTGCCTTGCTGCCCCGGCTGGGCGGTGATTTGGCCGACCGTGATTACAGCAGGGTCGCCCTCCGCCGCATGGGTGGTTTGGTTGGCGAATATTCCTGTGAAAGCTAAAATTATAATTATGCATAATACTTTCATGGCAAATCCCCCTTACATTTTCAAATCGCGGGTGGTGATTAGCACGCCGCGCATTGTGTTTATGTTTTCCAAAGCCACGCCTGTGCCTATTGCTACGCAATTTAGGGGTTCTTCGGCTATATGGACTTGGATTCCGGTTTCTACGGCGATTAGTTTGTCTAGTCCCTGGATTAGCGCGCCGCCGCCTGTTAGCATAATGCCGGATTCCATTACATCGCTGGCCAGCTCTGGGGGGGTGCGCTCTAGGGTGACGCGGATGGCATCCAAAATGCCATTTATCGGCTCGGTGACGGCATGGCAAACCTCATCGCTGGCCACGCGGACGGTTTTGGGCAGGCCGGTCACCAAATCGCGGCCGCGAACATCCATTCCCACGGTGGGGTCGGGGTTAAAAACACAGCCGATATTGATTTTGATGGATTCGGCGGTACGCTCGCCAATAGCCAGGCTATATTCTTTTTTGACATAGCTGATAATATATTCATCCAGCTCATCCCCCGCCACCCGCAGGGATTTGCTGGTGACAATATTGCCCAAAGAAATCACGGCCACCTCGCTAGTGCCGCCGCCTATATCAACAACCATGCTGCCGGTGGGCTCCTCGACGGGCAGCCCCGCGCCAATAGCGGCGGCCATGGGCTCTTCTATCAAAAACGCGCCCTTTTCCTTTGCCCCGGCGGAAATGCTCGCCTCCATAACGGCGCGCTTTTCAACCCCGGTCACGCCCGAGGGTATGCAAACCACAACCCGCGGCTTTGTGGAAAAAACACTGCGATTGGTGGTTTTGCGAATAAAATACCGCAGCATAGAGCGGGTGGTTTCAAAATCGGCGATAACGCCGTCTTTCATGGGGCGGATGGCAATAATATTGCCGGGGGTGCGGCCTATCATCTGCTTTGCCTCATCCCCAACGGCCAGCACCTCATGCGTATCGCTATTGACAGCCACAACCGAAGGCTCGCTCATCACAATCCCCCGCCCCCGCAAAAACACCAGCGTATTGGCCGTCCCCAAATCTATCCCCAAATCTTTACTAAACATGCGCTATCCCCTTTCGCAACTAAACAAATTGTTACAACTAACATTATACCCCTTTTTGGAAAATTTTTCAATAGGCAATTATTTTTGAATGCGAATATTTGTGGATATCGGGCGGCCAATGGCCGCCCCTACGCGGTCGTGGGTATCCATAATCCCAACCGCACACAATCCGGTCTTGAAGGTTTTATCAGTCTTTTATCCGTGGTTATCCGTGGTTGAAAAAATCTTTTGTGCGCAAGCGGATGCGCCATCTGCATAATTCCCGGCAGGGCGGCCAATGGCCGCCCCTACGTCTTGATGCCGATTTTGCATTAGTTTGTTTCGGCGATTATTGCTAGGACTGTGGCGCGGGCGTCTAGGGTGGGGCGGTTGCGGATTTGGGGGGTTATGCCGTAGACTTCTTGGGAGCGGCCGGTGCTGTCTGCGAAATAGCCGATGTCGGTGCGCCAGATTATGCCGGTGTTTGGTAGGACGGCATAGGACATGATGGGGCCCATTACGCCGCTGGTGTTTTCGCCTACTACTGTCGCGAAGCCTGTGGCTATGGACATGGCCGCCGCGGAGGCGGTGGCTGAGGCGGAATTGCCATCTACCAGCATCCATATTTTGCCATTAAAACCAACGCTGTCTTCGGAGGGCAAAAGATAGGCGCGCTCGACAGCCACATAGGCCAGCCGCGCCAAATCGTCCGGATTGAAATAGGCCATCCCCTCGCGCTCTATGAAATAGGCGGCGGGCAGGAATTCAAAATAAATGATATCGAGAGAATCGCTGTAGTCTTTGTTTAGCAAAACTGTGTCTAATACCGCATTCATCCATTTGGTGGCGATTTCGCCGCCGGCGAAAAATTGATAGCCGCTAAATAGCAGAGGCTCGCTGATTAGGCGGCGGGCGATGCGCTCATTAAAATAGGAAGCCAGGCCGCCGCCATTGCCCCGCAAATCGATTATCAAATGGTCGAAATCCGCGATTTCGTTTAGAAATGGCAGAATCGTTAAATCGTCAAAATCGCCGCAGCCCATAAAGCTGCGAATGCGCATGGAGGCCACCGAGCCGGGGGTTATGATTTCTGTGGTAACATTGCCCGGAATCTCGGGAAATGGGGATTCCTCGGAATCGACATCCACTATATATTCGCCATAAAACCACACCGCCATAGGGTGCGTCCAAACCTGATAAAACAATTGCAGCATATAATCATAGCTGGCATATTCGTCCGCCAAAGAGCGCATAATAGAGGTTTTTTGCAGGCGATACATGGTCAAATCCCGCGGCTGCAAATGGCCGATTCCTTCCAATGGAATGGCCATATTGAAAAGCAGCAAATGCGCCAAATAATTGGCGGCGGCAGAGCGCGCATCCATCCCCCGGTGGATTTGGAAAAGCCCCGGAATAATCGGAAATTCCAATGGAATTTTATGGTAAATCAAATAGCGCAAAATATATGCCATTTCATGAAAATCCAGCCCCAAAGCCCGATAGGCCACGCTATCCCATGGGCTATTATCCAAAATCAAATCAATCAAAAAATCGAAATCCGCCAAAGCCAAATCCCGCGCCTCTGCAGATAGAGTCGCTATCAGCAGATTCTCATAAATCAGAGCATGCTCCAATAAAATCAAATCATCGAAATCAATAAAAGATGTGCCTTCCCATAGGCTGATTCCATAATACATCCATATCGGATGGCCATGGATAATGGCGACGGGCTCTTTGGTAAAAATTACTATATCGCCATATTCGGTGTAAATATGTATTGTGGCCGCATCGGGATCCCATTCTACTATCGCGCCGACGGCCTCGAATACGGCTCGCAGGGGAATCATAAGGGGGTCGTCGGTTGGGGCGGCATTGGCTGTAAAGCCTGTGAAACCGAACATCATAACGATTGCTAAGAAACCTGTGAAAATCTTTTTCATAATAACTCACTCCTCGTATTTTTTACTTTATTATTAAGAAAGAGCTTTTTTATGTCTTTAAATGCAAGCGCATCGTCCGGCTCTTTTTCAAAATCTTGTTTGGATTGAAAGCTGCTATGTAATATCGCTAAAACCCAAAACATTTGTGCCAATTTATGTATGGTATCAACAGCTGTAGTTGCATCGAGGTCAAGTGGTGGCTTAATATCCATTATACAGGCCATGTTTATTTTTTCCTATGACCGAAAAAATAAACCCCGTCATGGCCAATAAAAACCCCGCTATTACAGCAGATGCCCCTAAGGAAAACATGTATCGCGAAACTAGGTTTCCCGCTGGCGCAATCAAACTATGTGCCCGTTCGAGCACAGCGATTGTGTGTACTGCCCCAACAATCCGAATCATAGTAAATCCGGAGGTAACATTTCTTTTTTTTGCACTATTGTAACAAAATGTGGTAATGCCTATAATCGCAGAGCAGGCGGCCATAATAATCCCAATTTGCAAGAAGCTGACAATCGCCTGAAAGAAGCCAATCTCAACATAACCAAACCCCTGTATCCAGCGTATCGGTTGTTCGTCTGGGCCGGCTCTAACTAAGAACGCGGCAACATTAACTCTCGACCGTACAATATCCGTTCCAAAGAGAATATAAAAGTAAGCTCCGATTAAAAACAAATTAAATGCCGTCAAGAGCTTATCGGTCAAGTTTGCTTTAGCTACTTGTTTCGACATTTGCTTGTCGCGTTCTTCTTTTAGCGGAATATAACGCCGGTTGTATTCAGTTAATTTTTCTTCACATTGATGCTTAAATTGAGCGGAATCACTATAGCTATCCAATTCTTTAAATATTCGCACAAGTTCGCCATATGTTCTAACTAATGCTTCAAGCCCCTCGTATGTGTTGCTGCTCTGTTGTTCTAATTGTTGAAATTTCTTAGTTGCAGAAGTATACGCCTCCAACCGCTCCTGTTCGACACGTCTTTTTTCGGCAATACGAATGCTTTCGATTTCATTATCGTATTCGGAATCGGTTTTCCTTTTCAAAATTTCGATTTCCGACTTCAGGCGAGCCGCAACTCTCATACTTTCTGCATGAATTTCATTCATTTTCCTGTGAAAACCTGGATCGGGGTCATCACGATATCGCTCGATACTATCGCGGCAATCCTTCATTCTCTCGACTTCGGAATTATGGTCATCAATTAGCTCATTGATTCGCTTGATGCGGCTACTCATTTGGCGATCCTCCTAAAATATTATGCCACATTTTCTAGTTTTTCTAATGTGGCTATTAGTTTTGATAATATTGTATTGCATTCATTAAAATAGCTGGTGGCCTTTTGGGCATCGCCTTTTGAAAAGGCGGTGAAACAATCGGCGGCGCGCTCATGCAGGGCTTTGTGCAGCTCGCCCATTTGGGCGAAATCCGGATTATTGCCCAGCCGCGGTTGGTTTTCGGTAAACCATAGCCCTAGTTTACAGGTTTTAAAATTATTTACATGCCGGATTTCGATTTTTTCAAATCCCGCCATAAAATTATATAGCCGCCATGTGACAATCAGATGGTCGGTGGCGAAAATTTTTAGCCAATCGCTCGCCGGCAGATTTGCCTGGTCGCGGGCGATTCTGCCCCGCACCCTATCCACAGCGCGGCTGATTTTATACATATCCTCGCCGGTTTTATTGCAATATGCAAATAAATCATTTGCATAAATCGATATTTGTTTCACATCGCTAATAAAATTGTTAATAATTTGGTTTTCTTTTTCGTTAGCCTCAAAAACCGTGGCCATTTGGGTATTTATTTGGCGCATGCTATCAAAAATGCTGCCTATTTCCAAAACAGTCTGCCCCACCATTTCTTTGCTTTGATTTAGGTCTTTTGTGGTATTGGCAACGGTATTGGTAATATTTGTAATATCCCTTTGTAAAATCTCAACCTGCTCATTTATCCGCTCGGCAGAAACATCTGTCACCCCCGCCAGCCGCCGCACCTCCTCGGCCACAACGCCAAAACCGCGCCCCGCCTCCCCTGCGCGGGCGGCCTCAATGCTGGCATTTATCGATAAAATATTTATTTGCCGCGATATATTTTTCACAGCAGCAATAATTTCCGTTATTTTGCCAACATGCTCATAAACCGCCATAATCTGGCTATTTATCTGCGCCACCTTTCCAAATGATGCATCAACAAATCCCATAGAATCATTGATATCTTTTATACTATCCCTGGATTTATCCACGGCGATATCCACAAAAGAATTGATTTCCCTGATAGCCGCCCCATTTGTATTCACCGATTCAATCAGCGCATCCACCGATTCATTTGCCGCCAAAACCACCTCTTTTTGCTCTGAAACAGTTTCCAGCATCAATTTAACCGATTCAACATTTCCAATAATATCCATTGCCGCATTTGTATCCATAGCATGGGCATTATTATCCATTATAAATTTATCAAAAAAAGCATTAAAAGCCTCTGCCAGTCCGGCATTTGCAAATTTCGACCCCTCCGCCCGGGCATAATTTTTTTTCACGGAATTTTGCATTAGCTCGATAATCATTTTTATGTCATTTTCAGCGTCTGCCACAAAAATCCCCCTTCTCAAATTATTCTTTCTTAAATTATACTCTATGTTTTCACGATTGTCAACCAACGGAATATAATGGACTTGAAACGAATAAATTGTATATGACATTTTGATTTCAAAATATTGGTGGTATAAAAATCGAAAAAAAGTATTGACATTTGGCGGGAAATGTGGTATGTTTATTGAAATAAGTGGCTCGCGCATTGAGGGATGCTAGGCAAAATATGGAGGGAGCGCGCCATTTAACAATAGAGAGGGCGATGGTTTATGGACGATTATCTGTTATCCATAAGAAATCTAGAGGTGGCCTTTAAAATCAGCGATAATTATTATGCTGCGGTTGATGGGGTTAGCCTAAATATCAAAAAAAATGAAACTTTTGCGGTGGTTGGTGAATCCGGCTGCGGCAAAAGTGCTATGGCACTCTCGATTTTGGGATTGCACGACCCCAGCTTTACCCGCATCACCGGGGAAATCGTATATGGCGGAAATAATTTGGTGGAAATGACGGATAATGCGCTGAATAATATTCGCGGCGAGGAAATTGGAATGATTTTCCAAGACCCCCTCACCGCGCTAAATCCCCTGCATAGAATCGGGCGCCAATTAGAAGAAAGCCTTTTTTACCACAGAAGCATGTCCGCCAGCGAGCGAAAAGCCCGCGCTTTGCAATTGATGGAGGATGTTGGAATTCCAAATCCCCCGCTTACATACGAATCCTTTCCCCATGAGCTATCCGGGGGAATGCGCCAAAGAATTGTTATTGCAATAGCACTGTCATGCGACCCGTCTTTGCTAATAGCGGACGAACCCACCACCGCGCTCGATGTTACCATCCAAGCGCAAATACTCGATTTAATGCGCGATTTAAAAGCCAAATATCATTCATCTATTATTTTGATTACCCATGATTTGGGCGTTGTTGCCGAAATGGCCGACCGGGTTGCTGTTATGTATGCCGGGCAAATAGTGGAGCTGGCCGATGTGGAGGAAATTTTTCACAATCCCCTGCATCCATATACCCGCTCGCTGCTAGCAAGCATGCCTCGCGGCTCATCCGGAAACGACCGCCTAGCCACCATTCAGGGGGCTGTGCCCACCCTGGTAAATCTGCCCCGCGAGGGCTGCCGTTTTTCCCATCGTATTCCCTGGATATCCACGGATGTTCATGAAGCCGCCCCCACCCTGCGCGAGGTCAGCGATGGCCATTTTGTGCGGTGTACTTGTCATACAAATTTCAAGTTTCAGGAGGGATAAATCATGGCTATTCTTGAGGTTAAAAATCTGCGGGTGTATTATCCCATCAAAGGCGGCGTAATGGGTCGCACCATAGGCCATGTGAAAGCCGTTGATGATGTTACTTTTGAGATAAATGAGGGCGAAACCATAGGCCTTGTTGGCGAATCCGGCTGCGGCAAAACCACCACAGGCAAAGCGATTCTAGGCCTGGCATCAATTTATGGCGGCCAAATTATTTTCCGAGGCGAGGATATCACCAAATACATAGGAAAAAACCGCTCACCATATCGCAAAGATGTTCAAATGATTTTTCAGGATGTAAATTCCTCTTTCAATCCCCGCGAGCGCGTGCTGGATTTGGTTGCAGAGCCTTTGCGAAATTTTGAAAAAATGACAAAGGGCGAGGAGCGCAAAAGGGTTGATGAATTATTGTCAATCGTTGGTTTGACGCCCGAAAATGCCCTAAAATATCCATATCAATTTTCCGGCGGCCAAAAACAGCGCATAGCCATAGCCCGCGCTATTGCCCTGCGCCCAAAACTAATTGTTTGCGACGAGCCGGTTTCCGCGCTGGATGTTTCTGTCCAAGCTCAGGTGCTAAATTATATGAAAGATGTTCAGGAGGAGCTGGGGCTTTCATATCTATTTATCAGCCATGATTTGGGCGTTGTTCAGCATATGTGCAAAAAGCTTTTGATTATGCACCGCGCCCGGTTTGTTGAAACCGGAGCATCCAATGAAATTTATAAAGACCCAAAGCATATCTATACCCGCCGTTTGCTGGCGGCCGTGCCGGATTTAGATCCGAAAATGCGCCATGCAAATGCGGAAAGACGAAATCAAATAGCTCAGGAATACGAAGACCGCATTGGGGATTATTATGGCCCCGGCAATACGGTTTATGACCTAAAACACCTGCATGGCGAACACTATGTGGCCACCCCATAAAAGGAGGGAGTATGAGATATGTTGAAAACGACTGCTCGCAGAATGCTGATTCTTATACCCCAGCTGATTCTGATTAGCCTTTTGGTATTTATGATAACGGAGTTTGCGCCTGACGATGTAATAACATGCGGCCATCTCATTCAAGAAGGGAGTATAAGTTATGTGGAAAACTACTGCTCGTAGAATGTTGATTCTTATACCCCAGCTAATTGGGGTTAGCCTTTTGATATTTATTTTGGCGGAATTTATGCCTGGCGATGCGCTAGCGGGAATGTGGGTGGATGACCCCACTCTCGATGAGGAGCGCATTATGGAAATTCGCGCCATGCATGGGCTAGATGACCCATGGCCCCAGCGATATGCCCGGTGGATTCGCAATATGATGCGCGGCGATTTTGGCCGCTCTATCCGCCAGCACCGCCCCGTAACCGAAATGATGGGCGAAAGAATGCCAAATACCATCCGGCTATCTATTTTGTCGGTGATTATTGTATATTCATTTGCATTGCCTTTGGGCATTATTGCCGGCCGATATCGCGGCCGCGCTCCGGAAAAAATTATTTCATTTTATAATTTTATCCAGATGTCCTTCCCCACGGTTGTTTTCGCTATCGTTTTGCAGTGGGTTTTTGCCATAAATCTGCAATGGCTGCCGCTAAGGGGGTCGGCAGATGTAAATGTCGTTGCCGATGGGTCGGCTATCCGGATATTTTTTGATAGGATTCGCCATGCGCTGCTCCCCGCTCTTTCCGGCAGTTTGCTAGCCGGGGTTGGTATTATCCAGCTTTTGGGTAATGAAATAAATGAAAACAAAAATATGGATTATACAACCACCGCCCGCTCTAAAGGCGTTCCTATGAGCGCGGTTTATAATCGCCATATTTTGCGCAATTCGATTTTGCCTATAGCCATGGGCTTTGGCGGCATCATCGTTGGGCTTTTCAGCGGCGGCGTTATTATCGAAAGAATATTTGGTTTCCATGGAATGGGCGACTTGTTTGTTGGTTCTATCGGTTTGCAGGATTGGCCTATTGTAAACTTTTTGATTATCTTTTACTCGTCATTAACGATAATAGGTTTCCTAATATCCGATATCGCCATTACTGTATTTGACCCGCGGATTCGCATTAAGTAGGAGGAGAACATATTATGAATAATACACCTGCTATGAGCGATAGAGATTTAAGCGACAAGGAATATCTAAAGCTAAACCGCATTCCCAGTATGTGGGAAATAATGTGGCGCGAAATAAAGCGGGACAAATTTGCGCTGATTACCCTGTTTGTGTTTATCGCCCTGATGGCGGTTACATTTATCGGCGCGCAGCTGGTAGATCAGGATATCGCAAACCGCATCACCATTCCGCATAGAGATTTATCCCCCTCAGAATGGGGGCGGCTAGGCACAGACGATGGCGGCCGCGATATGATAGAAATCATGCTGCTATCCGCCAGAAACTCCATAGCCATAGCCTTTATCGTGACTATCGCTATCACCATTATTGCAAATTTCACTGGGCTAGTCGCTGGATTTTATGCGGGCTATCTCGATTTGATAATAATGCGGATTATAGACTTTTTTGTAATGATACCCACCCTAATGGTAATAATTCTGCTCGTTAGTATATTGCCAAACTATGACATACAGCATTTCATATTGATTATGATTGCGATGAACTGGTTTGCCGGAGCGAGGGGCACTCGAGCCAGGGTTTTGCAAGAAGGCGCGAAAGATTATGTTTTCGCATCAAAAACCTTGGGCACACCAAATTTCACAATAATGATTCGCAAAATTTTCCCAAATGTTGTGAGCTTTATTATGGTAGGATTTATTTTATCCATGGCGGGCAATATCGGCATGGAAACCGGCCTAACGGTTATCGGCTATGGTCTGCCCTTTGGCACACCATCCATCGGCCGCCTAATCTCGCTGGCTATGAATCCCATAGTTTTGCGCAGCCGCTGGTGGCAATGGGTTCCCGCCGCCGGATATATTTTGCTGGTTTCCCTATGCATCTATGGCGTAGGCTTCGCAATCAGCCGCGCAGTAAATCCTCGCCAGCGTAGGTAAGTTTATGGTAATTTTTGGCAACAATGTAATAAAACATAGCAACACTGTTAAAAGGAGGAACGTCCCCGTAGGGGCGGCCACTGGCCGCCCGCTATTAAAGGAGGGCAACCGAAAGGAGTGATGCATGAAAGTGAAAACGCAAGAACACAGAAATGCAGGTAATGTTGATTTTGGTGCTATTTCGCACCTAGTTTAAAAGGAGGGATTCCTAATGAAATTTAAAAAATTCACTAGAGTAGCTGCCCTCGCATTAGCCTCTGTCTTTATTGTCGGCTCTTTTGCCGCATGCGGACGCGGTGGCGATGCAGATGCAACTACTCCGCCTGCCGGAACTCCCGCGCAAGGCCAACCCCCGGCTGCAACTCCAGCCCCACCGGCAGGAACACCAGCTCCTGTTGATGACGAAGAAATTTTACGCGACCCATTTGGCGTTTTGCGCGGAATTTTAGAAGATGTTGGATTGCGCACTTATTTTGACAATCCAAACCCAATTATCCCCGGTGGTACTCTGCGCCAGGCGATTGGTTCTACAGGGTCTATCCCCGGCCAATTCTGCGGAGTGCATTGGATTAACTCTTTGGATAACGAGATTAGAGCGTTTACCCATGAGTCTTTGCTGATGATGGCATGGAATATGGAGCCCAGCAATTTAAATACTCCTGCCCGCGCCGATTTCGACCCAGATGCCCGCACCATCACCATCACTATGCTAGAAACTTTCTATTGGCATGATGGAGTGCCTGTAACTCTGGACGATTTGGTATTTGCTCATTATGTTGTTACCAATATCGCTTACACCGGCCCTAGATGGGGTGCTAGCTTTAATAACGTAGTAGGCGCAGTTGCCTATAGAAACGGCGAAGCCGACCATATCGAGGGTCTGGTGCTATCTGATTGTGGCAATATTTTGACAATCCATATGATCAATTTTGCTCCGCCTATCCGCGCATTTGGTTTCTGGACTACTCCTATCCCTCGTCACCAATGGGAAGCTAGCGGAGTACCCATTTCCGAAATGCAAGAGCACCCGCTAGCTCGTCATGAAACTCTTGGTAATGGCCCATTCATTTTGGATGCTATCGTTCCCGGCGAATCTGTTCGCGTTCGTTACAATCCATACCACTGGAGAGGCCGCCCATACCTAGATTTCGTTACCATCGAGCTGCTAGATCCAATGATGATGCCTATGGCTTTGCAGGCCGGCATGTATGATATTGGCTCTATGCCTCAATCTTTGTTTACCGAAGAATTCCGTTATTTGAGCAATGTAGTATTTTTGTCAAATCCATTTACTACAAACTCTTCTACTTGGTTTACCTTTAGAATGGGAACATTTGATGCCGACCAAACTCTGGTAGTTGCTCATGAAACCCCATATCTGTCCAATACCGTTCGCCGCGCAATCGCCCTGTCTATCGACTGGTTAAGCGCTGGCCAGCTGTTTAATGGACTGGTTGTACCAACGGGCTCTGTGTATTTCGGTTTGAGAAGATACGAGTGGATTAACCAACAAATTCCAACCTGGAATCATTTCGACCCAGAAGAGGCAATGAGAATGCTGGATGAGGCCGGATATATCGATCGCACTGGCGACGGATGGCGCGATAGACCAGATGGATCTCCATTGGTAATCATCTATGGCGCGATTACCGGCTCTGCTGCAGCCGAGCTAAACCGCGCTCTCGAGCTACAAAACTGGCGCGATATCGGCCTGAATGTTGATTTCTATCAAGGCCGTTTGGTTGAGCCTGCTGTAATGACAGATGTTCGTAATGCTGAAGCTGATGGCGGCGTTGTTACTATGTTTACCACCGGCTGGGGCTTGGGCGCGAATCCAAACCCACGCGGAATCTTTGGTAATCATACCCGCAACAACCACCCACGCTATACTAGCGAGCTATGGTGCTACATTATGGATCGTTTTGAAGACGACCAAATGTGGAACGAAGATTTCTTGCTAGAAACTGTTGATATGTGGCAATGGGCTGTTTCCGATACAGATGTTTTATTCCCAACAAACGTAGCTGTTGTCCTCACCACCATCAACCGCCGTGTTGCAAACTTTACTCTGGAAGTTACCGGGGACGCATCCGCGCCAAACACCTGGGCTAATTTCTTCTGGGGACTAACCGCTCTCGAGCCATATGTTTGCACAAACTAATTTTTAACAATCAATAAGATTTACAATAATAACGCCCCCTCCCAAATCAGGAGGGGGCGAATTATATACCCCGCCGAATCTCGGGCGGCCAATGGCCGCCCCTACGGGGTTGCGCGCGTATATGGATATCCGGCAAGACCGCACAGGGGCGGCCATTATCGCCCGCGACAATGCACTGCTGTCGTAAGCCTCCGTTTCCTAGGCGGAGCGAATAGCGAAAACCAAGAGTTGTGGCCAATGGCCACCCGAGGTTGCGCGTGTAATGTACATCCCGGCAAGACCGTGTAGGGGCGGCCATTGGCCGCCTATCGCAAAATGGCGATAGGTATCACTCACGGACATTAGGCGGCCATTGGTCGCCCCTACGTCAACGCGAATGCCCACACTGCACCATTGCACTTGCTTTTATCGGTGTTTATCGGTGTTTATCAGTGGTTTAAACCCCCAAAATCGCACTCTCCGCCTCTTTTTTGAACTGATTCGTATAAAGGTCGAAATAATGGCCTTTGTTTCGCAAAAGCTGGCGGTGGGTGCCGGCCTCTAAAATCTTGCCGCTATCGATAACCAAAATCCGGTCGCAATGGCGGATGGTGGATAGGCGATGAGCAACAATAAAGCTGGTGCGACCCGCCAAAACCTTGTAAATCGCGGCCTGGATTTTTTGCTCGGTTTCGGTATCAATGCTGGATGTGGCCTCGTCCAAAACGAAAATGCTGGGATTTTTGATAATGGCGCGGGCAAAGGAAATCAGCTGTTTTTCCCCGGTGGACAGCCGCCCGCCCCCCTCGCCAACATCGCTCGCAAAGCCCTTATCCATTTTCATAATGAAATTGTAGGCATCAACGGCGCGGGCGGCCTCGATAATTTCCTCCTCGGTGGCCTCCAGTTTGCCATATCGGATATTATCGGCGATAGTGCCGCTGAAAAGATGGGGCGATTGCAGCACATAGCCCAAATTGGACTGTAGCCAAATCTGGCTGCGCTCCTTGTAGTCCACCCCGTCAATCAAAATGCGCCCCTCTACCGGCTCATAAAAGCGGCAGAGCAAATTGACAATGGTACTTTTCCCCGACCCAGTTTCGCCAACCAACGCGATTTTTTCCCCGGCACGCACATCCAAATTGAAATTTTCCAAAACAGGCTCGCCGGTTTTATAACGAAAATTCACATTCTCAAAAAGCAAAGCACCTGTAATTTTTTCCCAATTCTCGGGCTTTGGATTAAGGAAAGAGCCGTATTTTTCGATAATCTCCGGCGAATCAATAACATCCGGCTCGGCCTCAATTAGGCTCATGGTGCGTTCGGCCCCGGCCTGGGCGGCCTGCATTTCCGACAAAACCTGCGCAATCTGGCCAATGGGGTCGCTCATATTATTTGCATAGGCGATAAAAATCGTGAGCGTGCCTAGGGTAATCGCGCCGCCCAAAACGGCGCGGCCGCCCTCGCCCAAAATCGCCGCAACCCCAATCCCAGTCAGCAGCAGCACAATAGGATGATAGAGCGAGCTAATGGTGGCGGCGCGGATGCTCGCATGGCGCATCGAGCCAGTCAGCCCCTCAAATTCCTCATAATTTTTGTTTTCGCGAATGAGGGTCTTTGTGGTTTTCGCGCCAGTAATCCCCTCATTATAGCCGCTGGTTATCATGGAATTAAATTTGCGGCTCTCGCGATGGGCGCGCAAAATGCGGCGGCGGAAATATATGGAAATAACCACAATAAATGGCATAACCGCCAGCATTAGTAAAGTCAACCCGGTATTGGTAAAAAGCATGAAAACCAAATAAATCGTTATTAGGAAAACTGAACTAAGCACATCCAGCGTCCCCCATGATATTATTTCGCCAATCCGGGTAGTATCCGAGGTGAGCCGCGCCATCATCCAGCCCACCGGGGTTTTATCATAATGGGAATAACTCAACTGCTGCAGCCGCTCAAAGGCGGCCTTTCGCACATCATGGGCAATATCAAACTCAATTTTCCCCGCGATATAAATAAATGAAAATACATTAACAGAATGAAAAATAATCACCCCGCCATAAATGGCAATAAAGCCCGCCAAACCCTCGGTCGTGCCATATGCCACAAAATTATCAATCGCATACCCAGTCAATAGCGGAAACAACGCCCCGCTAACAGATATTAGCAAACTGAATATCGCCAGCAAAATAAATTCCTTCTTATAGACCTTGCAAAAAACCAATAATTTCTTCCAAAGGCTTAAATCAAAGCCCTTGGTATAATCCTGTTCTTCAAAATGTTCCATTTTCACTCTCCTCTAAATCGATTATGTAATATTTTCCATCTCGCCCAATCAGCCGATTAAAGGCATCCGGCGCGGGATTTTCGGGAAGCGATATTTCAATAAAGCCGCTGCCCTCCCTGCGGTCAATCGTATAAACCATCTGGTTTAATACATTTAACCCAAGAAGCATGATTCTCCCCCAAGACAAGCCGAGCCCCGCATAGACTTTAACCCTTTCGAGGCGCAAATCTCCCAAAACGAGATTTGGCAAAACAACCGGAACAACATCAATCTTTTGGCCGACCAGATGAATTTGCGCCATATCGCTGCGGCGGGATTTTAGCCCTAATTGATTCGCCAAATCAAGAGTGATAATCGTATTTGGTGAGCCGGTGTCCAGCAAAATGATTTGAGTAATCCCTGTGGCTTCGCACATAAAACGAACCCGAGAAGATTCCGGTTGCAGTTTAATCCGGGTAGACAAATTCAACATAAATCCACTCTCCTTCGGCAGGGTCTTTGGTTTCAATCATATAAACTGCGCCATGTTCGCCGCCACGATGCAGGGCGATTTCATAATCAGAGAGCTCTGGGTAATCATCATCCGGCACGCCCTCCGTGGCGACCACATAGCCCGCAATGGGAGCATGATAGGAAATTTCACAATTCGCAATCACCACCCGCAGGGGGTAGTATTTTTCCATTATTTCCTCAACGGTCATATAAATGGGGGTTTCTAGGATTTTAATCATGGGTGGCCTCCTCGTCGTCAAATTCCGCCTCTAGCATGGTTTGGATATTCCAGATTCTGGAATATAGGCCATCTCTGGCCACCAGCTCGTCATGAGTGCCGGCGTCGGTTAGTTTGCCGGCCTCTATCACAAAAATCCTGTCCGCGCTCATTAGCGTGGTGATGCGCTGGGAGATGATAAATGTGGTAACATCGCTAGCGCGCTCGGCTAGCGCGGCGCGGATTTGCGCGTCCGTTTCCGTATCGACGGCCGACAGGGAATCGTCAAAAATCAGCATTTCGCTGTTTTTGATTAAAGTGCGCGCAATGGCCACCCGCTGTTTTTGCCCGCCGGACAGCGTCACGCCCTTTTCGCCGACAACCGTTTCATAGCCCAGCTCAAATTCCTCAATAAATTCATGCGCGCTGGCGGTTTGGGTGGCGGCGGTGATTTCATCGGGATTGACAATATCTTTCGCCATTTCCAAATTTTTCAAAATCGTTTTGGAATACAAAAATGGCTCTTGCAACACTATGCCAATTTTTTCACGCAAATGATTTTTGCTAATATGCCGCAGCTCCTTGCCATTTATCGTCACCCCGCCGCCGCCATAATCATAAAGCCGCAGCAAAATATGCATCAGCGTGGATTTGCCCGAGCCGGTCGCGCCCAAAATGGCGATAGTTTCGCCGCGCTTTATGGTAAAACTCAGCCCATCCAGTATCCGCCGGTCTTTTTCGTATTCAAAATCCACATTGTTAAAAACGATATCGCCGCGCAAATCGTGGGGGGTCGCCCCGGGGGTGTCGGTTTCTTTTTGGGCATCCAGCACCTCGTAAACCCGCGTCAGCGCGACCTGCATCCGCCCCATATCGCTCAAAACCCGCCCCAGCTGCCGCACAGGCCAAACAAACATCCCGGTCATCGAATTAAACAGCATCAATTCGCCAACGGTAATCACACCTTGGGATGTTAAAAAAATGCCATAGCCGAAAACACTTAAAACCTGCGCAAAACAAAAAATATCAGACGACGACCAATAATAGGAAAGATATACCATTTGTTTAAAGCCGAGTTTGCGGAATTGGTCGTTTTTTGTGTTAAATTTATCCATCTCGAGCCGCCCGCGGCCAAAAGCCCGCACCACCCGCACCCCGGATAGGCTCTCCTGAATCACTGTGGACAATTCGCCCTCTTTTTCATCCGCCGCATGAAATGCCTTGCGCACATGCTTGAAAAAGATATAGGAAAAAAAGAAAATTATCGGCAAAAACATCATGGAAACAAGGGTCATGCGCAGATTTATCGTCAGCATAATCGACACGCCAAACGTGATGAAAAACAGCGCGCGAGCGACCTCCACACTTTGCTGCTGCAAAAATCGCCGGGTGGTTTCAACGTCGCTGGTGCATCGCTGAATCAAATCCCCAGTTTGCGCCTTTACATGGTAATTATACGGCATTTTTTGCAAATGGTCATAAAGCATATCTTTAAGCTTTTTCGCGACCCCCTCGCCGCCCTGGGCAATAAACCGCCCGCGAAAAAATATACAAATGCCAATCAGCGCGGCAATAATCAAATGCGCCGCGCCAATGCGCCAAATCTGCTCATTTATCGCCTCGATTCCCCCAAGCAGATTCACCAGCCACATAATCAGCGGGTTTGGGTCGATAGGCGCATCGCTCAAAACATTGTCAAATAGCACCCGGATAACCATCGGCACCATCATCCCCGATAGGGCGGCCAGCGCGGCAAACGCCATAGCAATAACAAAATACCGCGTACTACCCACCATCAGCTTATTTAATCGTTTAAATGTTAAAATAAAAATTCCCTCCCAAAAAATATTCGTACCATCAGCCGAAAGTTAATTTTACCATAAATACGTTTAAATTGCAAGTAAAAAAACTATATGAAAGCCGACCAACACGTAGGGGCGGCCACTGGCCGCCTACTAAAAATTTGCAACACCTACAAATCCAACTCAACCGCTCTATCCGTGTCTATCGGTGTTTATCAGTGGTTTAACAAACCCTTAAGACGGCCTGCGACAACCGGATTGATATCTTTTGGCATATTGGTAAAATATGGACATAAAATATCCGCATCTTTCAAAACCTCGTCATACGGCTCATGAACGATATCGCGCATATCATGGCGAACAATTGCATTAAAAATAATCTCGATTTCGTCATTGCTAAAATTACCCATTTTTTCCAAAATTTCCTTGGACATCTCCGCCCCGCCGATATCGTGGTTTTCATATGTACCATGCACAACCGCGAAAATATCGTGCAAAAGCCCCATGGCGCAGGCCAGCTCGCCATCTAGGCCGCGCTTTTTGGCCAGCAGGGCGCAAAAGGCCGCCACCCCATGGGAATGGGCGTAAAATTTCGCAGGATTATCAGATTTGCTAATAGCTTCATTCACATAGTCTTGCAATAATTTTATTCTCGATTCCATAAAATCACCCTTTTCGTTTAATATGTAATAAACACATTTTATCGTTACAATTTACACAATTCAAATTTGCATTAGTTTTGCTAATAAAATAATGGGGTCGGCGGCGGGCGGCGATTTCCCAAATGGCAAAAGCCGCCAGAGCCAGCAGGCCGAGGCTAATCGAAAAAAAGCCCGGAAATACGGCCATGGGCGCGCATATCATCAGATGATCCCAATTATGTATGCGGCAGGTGGCGCAGCAGCGGTTTTTCATAAAAAGCACGCGGAATGGGCAGATAAACAAAATAAACACATAGTCGACAATCGTTAAACCCAAGGCGAGGAGCAGGATAATCTGCGGCGATAGGCGGCCGGATATGGCCAGCGCGGCGATTAGCGCGGCGATTATCGCCAGCCAGGATATGGCGGATATCAAAATCCCTTTATTTGGCGCGGTTTCGACAGCGGGGCGGCCAGTAGGTTTATACGAATAAGCAAAGTGTTTTCGTCCGCCAATCGGAATTTTGCGGTTTGGGATAATTGTCGGCAAAATCGATATTGTCAAAATTATCCATATCAGCCAAAGAAACCCACCGCGCCAGCCCATTTGGAATATATTGGGAAAATCCAGCATCTCCGGCCGGATAAACAACAAAATCAGCGCGGCGCAAAATAGCGCGACGCGCAAAATCAGTCCCCATATATGTCGGCGCAGATTTTTGCTGATGATTGGCCTCCTTTAGTCGGTCGCGGCGTTTAATGCAATCTCCATCATCTGGGTAAACGATTTTTCCCGCTCGGCCGAACTGGTCGCCTCGTGGGTAAAAATCATATCCGAAATGGTCAAAATCGCCAGAGCGGCGCGATTTAGCCGGGCAGCGGTGGCATATAGCGCGGCGGCCTCCATCTCGACCGCCAAAATTCCCATTTTTTTCCATGCGGCCATGGCGGTGGGGTCGTCACCATAAAAAGTATCGCTCGATAAAATATTGCCAATGACAAAATCAGCGCGAGCCGCCCGCGCCGCCGCCACAGCCCGCTCCACCAGCGCGAAATTCGCCACCGGGGCAAAATTCCCGGGTATGCCATATTGGCGCAAAAAATTGCTATCGGTGCTGGCCGCCATTGCAATAACAATATCGCGCAATTTTAGACAATCCCCAATTCCGCCAGCCGTACCAACTCTGATAATTTTTTGCACATCATAAAATTTAAAAAGCTCATAGGCATAAATTCCCATGGAAGGAATTCCCATTCCCGAGCCCATAACCGAAACCCGCGCACCCTGATAAAACCCAGTGAAACCAAGCATTCCCCGAACAGCGTTAAACTGATGACAATCCGCCAAAAAATTATCAGCAATAAATTTCGCGCGCAGCGGGTCGCCGGGCATTAGCACCGTATCGGCGATATCTCCGGCTTTTGCCTCAATATGCGGCGTTGGAATCATCAACTCACCTCATTAAATAGCTGGTCAAATTTTGTGAGCAAAACGAAATTTCCGCGGACTTTTAACTGCCCCATCATAAATGCGCGCTGGGCTGTTATTTTTTTGCCAATAACCTCCGACCAAACCTTAGCATCCGCCGTCACGATAATATCGTTGTTTTCCGCCTCGCCCTCGTGATAATCGCAGTTTGTGCCGTCGATTTGCAAATAGCCATCAAAATTCTCGCTACCCGTGATATTTAGCTGCATTGTGGCCACCGTCCCCTGCGATAGCTGGGGATTGAAATAGTGAATCAGGCTCTGGGTCAGCTGTCGCACGGTTTTCTGCCCGGGGGCTAGGTTTGTGAAATTATCGCGCATAGGCACAGGCGGCTGCTCCACCGCGCCATCCTCGCTGCTCACAAATTTTCTGGCAAACATTTGTGAAATTTTATTTATATCTGCTTGCTGATTTTCAGACAAAGTATCCAGATTATGCTTTTGATAAAGCTCATCGAGGCTAATGCTGCGAACCCGCTGTGGGGCGGACTCCGGCAAAACCTCCGGCGCGGCGGCAATAGTGGCTGGCGGCGCAAATGGCGAATTTTCGGGAATCGCAGCGGCCGCGCCAGCATACTGCGGCACAATAATCCGCCGCCCCTGCCGCAAAACGCGATAAAAATCCTCGGTCTGCCGCTCGACCATCTCGCGAATGGCCGCATCGCCGATTCCTCCGGCATTCTCGCGCAAAATCACCCGAATAGAATCCGCGCCGCCCATATCATTTATCATCGCAGAAAGGTAATTTAACGCCATCCGCTCGCCCCCATCGCGGCTTTGGGTCATGAGCATACAATTTTTTCCATTTAGCAAATTCGCAAATTTCGGCGCGTCAAAATACTCCAAAAATGTCTGGAAAACGGCGCAGGGCGCGGATAGCACCGTGTGCATAGCAAAAATCATCCCATCAGATGATGCGATTTCATTCATAATCCGCTCGGCCGCCGCCAGATTTTCGCCATTATAAAAGGGTAGCTGGTGCTGGAGGATATTGATGGCCGAAACGGTTTCGCCTAGCTCGATTAGCGTATTTGTAACAATCTTGAAAGCCTCCTCAAAATCCGTGGCAAAGCCTAGATTTGCGGCAAATAGCGCGGTAATTTTCATGAAATTTCCTCCTGTGTGTTAAATTAATGCCGGCATTGCGGACTGGTAAATCCATCCATCAAAAAAATCCTGCAAACAACTGCCATAAAGCCCCTCGGCCAGCTGGATTAGCTGGGCGGCGGTGGCTATTTGAAAAGCAAACGCCTCATAATATGTCTGCACAAAATTATCAAATAAACTAATACCCATTTTTTGGGAAAGAGAATAAAACATTAGCATCCCCCGCACATGATGGATATGATAATAATCCAACCAATGCTCATAATGCCCCAAATTTCGGGATAGCTGGGGGTAGTTTATATTTGGTAGGCGCAGGGCGAGGGCGGCATGGGCGGCATGGGCATATTCGTTTATCTCATGCGGCTCTAGCCAAACGCCCAATGCCAGATATGTCGCCAAACCTGCCGCCAGCCATGGCTCATCAATCGAATTTGACCCAACCACATTTGAAAACCACTGCATGGCCACATCCCGCGAAATGGCTCTGGGAGCGGATGGCATGGCCATATGGCGCGAATCCATAAAAATCATGCCGGGCAGGGGATTGCTGATGGGTGCGAAAAGCCCGACCTCCACCAAATCCAGCGAGCGATAGGGATAGCTGCCTATTTGCGCTGAAAAATGGTCCAGCGAGCGAATGGCGGCATAGAGCAGATTGTCAACATTTTCCAAATATGAGAAATAATGCAAATTTACAATCACGCCGCTTTGGCTAACGCCCTGAATATGGCGATACTCCGGGCCCATAATAACCAGCGCGAAATCCCGCGCCAGACGAGCATTGACGGTAGTCAGCCGGCTATTTTCCCGCTCGCGCACATCCACAATCCCGGTGGCGGAAATTTGCATATCGGGGGCGGTGGTAATTTCTACCAGATAGTTGCTAATATTGGTAAAAAATGGGAATCCTGCCGGATAATAGCGATTCAGAATAGGCCCATTTTCATCTAGCACAGCCAGGGTTGGCAAAAAATTGCCAAGCCACATAGCATAGGCATTTCCGCCGCTGCGATGATTTATCTGCGGCACAAAAGCCTCGAAAACCAAGGCGATATCGACAGCACCCCCCGGGGGCAGGGTTTCATCCAAATGGATTGACAGCCAAATGTCACTTAGCGAAAAGTCCGCCGGAATCATATTTACCGCCGCGCTAATGATTTTAAACTCGCCATAAATATGGCCATCTGGAAAAATATGGTTGTGAAAATTACGAAAATAGGGCGGGGCGGCGGGATTTTCGGCAAACGCCGCAAAAGGCACATGAAAATAGACCACATCCAGATTTTGGGCGGATGTATTAAAAAAATCCACATGGCTAACGCCGGAAATGCGGCGCGTATCCATACAAATATCCAAATTTATAATATTTCCTGATATATGCCGCACTGGGGCGGCCGCGCCATTTTCATCCTCGGGCGGCTGGATTGGCGGATTTTCAACGATATCGAGGGCATTGCTATCCGGATTTATTTGATTGCCACGACTACAGGCAGCCAGAGCAAATATTAGAAATCCACATATAATAATAACTAATATTCTTTTCATACAACCACCTCCTTTGCTAATATATTAGAAAATCGTATTCAATAAATGGTCAAAAATTAGTTTTACTATTGAAAACGGCTCGCGCATAATCGCCCCTAGGCGGGATAGGCCATAGGGCACGGGGGCGGAATAGGCGGAAACATTGTCAAAAAATATGCGAGCAGTATGCATGGCGCGAAAAACATGGAAATCATTGGTAGCAATGATAATTGTTTCCAGCGCGAAATATTCGGCTAGCTGATATGAGTATTTGAAATTTTGATATGTGTTGCGCGCGGCATCCTCCAGGATAATGGACGAATCCGCCACACCCCGCGCCACCAGCCAGTTTGCCATCACATAGGCCACACTCACAGGGTCGGTCGGGCCCTGTCCCCCTGATACAATTATCGCCCGCGCCAGCCCCTGTTTATACAAATCCAGCGCGGCTTCTAGTCGCAATTCGAGCCAGGGCGAGGGCTGTTTATTCGTATCAATAGAATGCCCCAGCACAATAATCGCGCAGGCGGGCTGCGCCACAAAATGCCGCGGCCAAGCCACCGCCAGCACCAGCGCGCCATAGGCCGCCACTGCCGCCGCCAGCACCCAAAAACAAATTTTCTTCAATCTTTTGCTTTTCATGCCAATTTTCCCCTTGCAATCCGCCTGAATATATTATATCATATATTTATATGGATTACAAGTAATCGCAGATTTACTCCGAAACGCCTTTTTCCGACCAGATCGCACCGCCAAAGGCGGCCGCGCAAAGCGCGGGTTTTCCGTAGGAAAACTGCCTGGACAACAGCGTTTTTTCGCGGTTTTTGCGAAAAAATCGCGAGCGTCCGTCGGGAGAGAAAAAGCGATTTCGGAGTTAATCTGTGGTTACTCAAGCGGAGGGCAGCAAATGAAAATTATTTTGACGGGCGGCGGCACGGCGGGGCATGTTACGCCAAATTTGGCGGTTTTGCCG
>Ga0209755_10000971_pt1 | contig 48145 bp, 54 predicted proteins | sample TergutCo191P1_FD_187301 | JGI IMG/M metagenome (GOLD analysis project Ga0209755, IMG submission 187301) | Cornitermes sp. P1 segment gut microbial communities from Petit-Saut dam, French Guiana - Co191P1 (SPAdes) (version 2) | ecosystem: Host-associated > Arthropoda: Insects > Digestive system...
GTTTCGTTCGGCTAGGTCATGGCTAAAGCCATTCCCACGCCTCACTACACCACATTTTTTTGTGCCCGTAAAACACTTCGTGTTTTCCTTATCGGGCACAAAAAAACGTCAGTTACCTAGAACGTTATGCGAAAGTTCACAAAATTTTAACATAAAGGGTTTCAAGTTATATTCTACTGTTAATTAGTATCTATCTTATCTAGATATATTATTTAAGTTACTTATCTAAATATAAGAAAAGAAATTTATATGTTTTCTATTAATTAATAAAAAAGTTGTTAAATTTGTTTGCTCTAGGAACCATCGCATAACAAACGGTAACAGCTACGGGCGCTGTTCGCGCCCTCGGGGTTCGGTCGGCTAGGTCAGCCGACAAAACAACTCTAAACACAACCCATCTAAACAAATATTACATTTTTTTTATTAATTTGTCAACACTTTTTGGATAAAATAAATGTTTTTTATTAAAAAAATTAATAAATCGATAGTGACCCTAAAATGAGAACAAGAAATTAATAATAAATAAGAAAAATAAGTATTAATAATGTTGACATGTTAAATAATATGTGATACCGTTACTGGTAACGGTGGAGATATGGATAATACAGTTACAGAGAGGCAAAGAAGGTACAAAAATCGTATGTACAAAGCTGGGTTTAAAAGAATCTATATATGGGTAAAGCGTAAAGAGCCTAATTATAAAACAATAAAGATGACAGAATTTATACGTAAAATAAAAATGCTTACAAGAGGCTTAGATTCAGATAATTTATCTTTATTATTGAATTTGTGTATCAAAATTGCTAAGTCCAGGAAAGAGGAGGTAAAACTGATAAAAAAACGATGAGGAGGGGATTTTGGGAGGGGAACAGTCAAATTTGGAGGAAACCTTATGAAAAAGAATGACTCTCTCAGTTTAGAGCAATTTGCGCTTATATTTGGAATAAGCGAAAAAACGGTTAAAACCCTGGTCGAAGACAAGGAAATCCCTTGCGAATATTTTAACAGACGGCCGCGGTTTAAAATGAATGTTTTAATAAAGCATTTCGAGAAGATTGAAGGAGGGGCAGCATGAGCAAGTTAGCCATTACAATAAAACAAATAAATTCCGATCCTCATGATGCAAACATCTTTAAATTGAAGCATTTTTTTATGAGTAACTTCCCTAAAACTTCACAAGCATTACAGATTTTAGACGATGAATACATGAAGCCAAAGAGAAGAAAAGGTTTTAATCTTCTGCCGAGAAGAAGCATTAAGAATGGAATAATATATTATGCAAGATTTTCGTACAAAGGAAAAATGCTTCCTACAAAATTTAATACACATACGGGTGACCTTAGAGAGGCCGAACAGTATGCGTTAAAAAATAAAGAGATTTTAATTGAACGTTATCTTGCAAAAAAGGATGGCAGACTGTTTAAATTTCTTTCAGAATTCTATAAAAAAGAATCAATAATCCCGGAGGTTACTGTTTTAAAAGATGGAATAAGAAAGGAATATGAATCAACCATATCGAAATATTTTATCCCCTTTTTACAGAGTGAAAAAATTGTCGATTTTCATCAGATAAAAAAAATTACATTGACAAAATATCAAGACAAAGCATTATCCGGTGAAATAAAACTATTAACTAATGAAAAAGCAGAGATTTCATCAATAAAACCGCAAACTGTAGCAAATTATATGAAGCCTGTAAAAAAAATATTCGCATACCTTGCCCGGAAGGGTGAATTAACAGACAATGTAGCTGCGGAAGTAAAACATCTGCCGGTGCATACTGGTGATGTATTATCGCGCGGATGCTATGAAATTGACCTGCTAAAAGGGGTTTTTAACAGACGCTGGAAAGATGATTTATCATGTCTCTTATGTGCAATTATTTATACAACAGGTATGAGAAATTCAGAAATAATGAAGATAAATTTAACAAAAGATATTATTAAAATCGGGAATTGCCGATTCATCAATATCGAAAGCAGCAAAACAAATAACGGCGTTCGTAAAGTACCACTACACGATTTTGTTTATAAAAAAATGGTTAGCTGGACAAAAAAAAATAATAAAACCAATCTTTTATTTAATGATTGCAATGATGAGACGTTCAAAAATGCGAATATTAATCTAAGTAAAATGCTGAAAATAAGCAGTGAACAGCTCAAAGAAGAAAAAATCACTTTTTATTCAGGAAGGCATTTTTATAAAACACTATTAAACGCTGAAGGATTGGGAGAGAATATTGAGGAAATATTCATGGGGCATAAAGTCACAACAAATGTCAGACAGTCTTATAATCATCGGGATAAGCAGGGAAAAGAACGGCTGTTAAAAAAAGCACGTCAAGCGCTATCGATCCTCGACCGCTGTATCTTCACAAACAAAGCCGGGAGATGTACATCTCCCGGCCGCAGGGGTCGCGGGGGTGCAGCCCTCGTGTTGAAGAAATAAAAAAAAAGGGATGTCCAATCGGGCATCCCTTTAAAAACTTTCAAAATATTTGAATATTAACGACGAAAGCCGCTTTTATGCTCCGGTTGAATTACAGCGGTTTGAGACCGAGTTTCTTGAAGGCCTTCTGCGCCCAAATATGAGTTTCCCTTCTGTCTAGCCGTAAGGATTCGATCTCTTGCGAAGTCAAGGGACGCGGCCCGTCCGAGGGTAAAGGTTTCCGGGTTGGTAAGGGCTTTGTAATTGCCGTCATAAAGATTTATCTCCTTCAGAAATAAGTTTAAATTATTTTCTCCATATTTGTCAATAAGAGCTTTCGTTAACTGCGGTTCAGGAGCGATTTTATTACCATGTCCGCCCAGAGAAAGAGCTGCGGTTTGAATAACTTTCCCGCCGTTTTTTTCTATATGAAGACGAAGTTCGTTGAATGATCCTCCGTGCGCAAATACATCATCTACAAGAATATAATTTTTTTCAGGAATAACAGTACCGTCAAATGCAGGCCTGAAGGCAAATCGATGCCATTCATCAGAGCCGGTACGATGGACACGGTTTGCCTGGATAATGTTAACATCTACATCAAAACCTGTACGCAGGCTAATATATTCAGCAAGGATTTCAGGGATTCGATTTTTTCCTCTTGATTCAATCGCATGGACAGGAACAATGATAGCGTTAGAATAATTTTGTTTAAGCGATTGTAATTGAGATTGGTTTATGGTTGTATGAAGGAGGCTGTGAACTAATGTAAAAGCGGCAGATCTATCTTCATTATTTTTAGCCGCATCATAACACGGATGATTTTCCAATAGTTTCCAGGGTTTGGCATATTCATTCTCGTGATCGATAAATTGCATTACGTCGGGAAAATTAATATCCCAGCTGCTGTCATAAATACTCATTTTTTCTTCTCAAACTCCATTAGTATTTTGTCTCCGGACAGATAAAAAGCAGCTTTGAATTCTTTCCCGGTCTTACCGCTTACACACTTCTTGTACTTAGTCTTTTTACCTGAAAGCAAGGCTTGAGCTTCATCAGCGCTGACAGAGACTTTGCAGATTTCCTTCCAGATTGCAAAATTACAGGGCTTGGCGGCCTTGTAATTACTACAATAGTAACTTTTACTGCCTTCGTATATATCACCGCCGCATAAAGGACATTTGCCAAGTGATTTTTTTTCAATCTGGTATGCGGCTATGTTTGTACCTTTTACCGCGCGGCGAATAAAGTCTTTTATTCCGGCAACGAACGTGCCGGTATTCTCGTGCAGCTGCTCTTCCCATCGGGTAGTCTCCGGAATAGATATGAATGCTGAAAGCTCGTCATTTTTTAAAATATTTTCAATGAGGAATTTGCCGTCATCGGTAATAAGGACGTTCTTTTTATTCAAGCTGATATATTTACGGTCTACAAGTTTTTGCAAAATGGCGCCGCGAGTGGCAGGTGTTCCAAGGCCTGTAAGGCGCTTGCCTTCTTCATTCCTGGGATTTTCCATAAGCTGCAAAAGAGAAGCGAAAGTAAAATGCTTTTTCGGCTGTGTTTTCTTTTCTTCTATTTCGATGGAATTAATACTGTACTCTTTGTTTACTTCAAGTCCTGAATAGTCTTGTGCGGGCTCTTCCTCGTCGTCATCGATTTCTCCGGTTGTTTTCCAGCCTGTTTGTATTATTTCAATGCCTGTTCCCTGGAATAGATTATCAGAAATGTTTACGTCAATCGTTATTGAATTGTAAATATACGGAGGTTTAATGACAGTAAAGAATTGTTTAAAAACAAGCAGGTAGATATCGATTTCATCTTTTGTACACGAGTCCGGAAGCGGCGAGAGAGGAATAAGCGCATGGTGATCCTGGAGTTCTGCGGAGTTAAAAAGTCTTTTATTATCAGAATTAATTAAAGAAGGATCGGCTCCGGCAATATATTCGACAAAAGGAATATGAGGTTTTAATACAGAATTATAAACCGATATTAATTTATCATAAATGCTTTTTACCAGGGTGACATTCTCATCTCCCATCACGCGGGAAGGCGTTCTTGGGTATGATAAACACTTATGTTTTTCGTATAATGCCTGAGCAATATTTAATGTTTGTTCCGGAGAATAACCATAATTTTTATGAGCTTCTTTTTGCAAAGCTGTAAGGTTTAAAAGCTGCGGCGGCTGTACCGTCTTTTTCTCCTTGTTAATTTTAGTAATCCGGCCAGATTTTGCTTTTTTAATATTTTCGATATCAGAAAGCATTTTAGAATCTTTTAAAAACCGCGTTGGATAATCCTCGTTGAGAGGATTTATAAGCTTAACGGTAAAGAGGTTTTTTCCCTGCATGAGAGCTTTCACTTCAAAAAACGGCTCTGGAATAAAATTAGAAATAGATTTTTCCCTGTTGTAAACAGCGCCCAGGAGCGCGGTCTGAACGCGGCCGAAGTGCAGCAGCTTTCCTGATTTAAGCGTAACAAGGCGCGTTAGATTCATCCCAACAAGCCAGTCTGCGTGCTGCCGGGCAAATCCCTGGTCTCTGTAAGAGGAATAATCGGATAATGGTTTTGCATTTTTAATTCCGGCATGAATTACCTCAGGCGTGAGCGCTTCTGAAACCCAAAAACGTCTGGCGTTGGAATAATTCTTAAAGCCGACGTAATCGAGAATTTCCGCGCCTATGAGTTCTCCTTCACGTTCTGCGTCTGTTGCCAGGAGGAATGAATCGTCTTTATGATTTTTGAAGCAATTTTTAACAACAGAAAGCTGAGCTTTTGTTTTTATGACTGGTTTATATTTTACTTCCTTCGGGATAACAGGAAGAACATCAAGCGACCATTTTTTCAATTCCGGATCATAGTCTTCCGGAAGGAAATCTTCCAGGAGATGCCCCAGCGCGTTAACAATGCAATGCTCGCTGTTTTCCCAATAATTATCTTTTCTTGGGACGTGCAGAGCTTCTGCGAAGGCCTTAGCGACAGACGGTTTTTCAGTGAGTATTAACATAAAAATCTCCTAAAATAATTTAATCTGGTTTTGATTGGGAGTGCTTTCAGCGAGTTTACTAAGCGCGGCGTAGTTTATTTTTCCGCGCTGTTCAATCAGGTAATGAAGACGTATGTAAAAACCATCGTTGTGAGAAAAGGCTCCGGCAGAATGTTTATTAAGCCAGCCAACAGCGCGTTTTAATTTATCGACACGAGATGCTCTAAGCCTAAAAAACAGAGATACATTTTTTGAAAGTCCTGGAAGAGCTGTCATATTTTCGTTATCATTTTGTTCAAAGCGTATGACGCAAGCTTCGCGATAAGTTATAAAAGTGTAATACAAAACAATTAATGCTCCCGGCGGATAATAAATTAAAGTTTTTTTCATAATTTGGTCATATGTTTTCCACGCATGATTGCCGTCAGCATAAAGCGTGTAAAACGAATTATAATCCGGAATTGTAATTTCAAGGTGTGATTTCATACGCTTACAAGACCATATTCATTTTTAAGTTTTTTAATATTTTGCTTTAATTTAACAAAATCCTTTGAACATTCTGAATAAATTTTATTTTCTTGTAATAAATATTCATTTCTTTTTTCCGGTATTAATTTAAATAATTCCCGATGAAAATTTATTTGATCCGGAGAGGGAAAATCCGCTGTAAGTTTACATTCAGGACATTCCTTGTCGATTATACCGAGCGTAGTATTACAGGCAGGGCAAATCCGAGCTAAGGCAGGTTTGTCAGCTTTTTCTTTTTCAGCAGCTGATAAAATTAAAAATTCTTCAGCAATACTGTCTTCGAAAAATAAGGCGTAATAAAAAGATTTAAAGTCCCGGTAATCCTTGTTTTCGCATTGGTCTCTGAGCCATGAAATATATTTATTACTCAAACCTTTATCAGCCATTAAGTTTAAAGCCTTTTGATAAAAACCGGAATTAAAAATAAGCCTGTTGTCAATCGACAGAAACAGATTCTTTAATTCTCCCGGGGAAAGAGCTGCTGCTGCTGCATTGGCCGCGGGAGGCGGTTCTTCGTTTGGCTCCGGCTTCCCGGAGGCAGCAGTAGTAGTGTTATTTAAATTTGTTGGATCTTGTGGTGTTCTATCGCCAGAATTGGCGAGGTGTACTTCGCCAGAGTTGGCGAGGTAACTCCGCCTATTTTGGCGAGGTAGAATTTTCGACTCCGCCATATTTGGCGAGGTAGAATTTACATCGCTAGAATTGGCGAGGTGTATTTTGCTTAAAATGGAGCATATTTTTATCTTTCTATGTCTGCTTTTTTCGTTTTCAATTGTAATATATTGAGCTTTTTTTAATTCGGCAATGAATCTAGAAGCATTACGTCCGGACATTGTTCCATCCAGGAAAGCATTACTAGCCCAGCATACACCTGTTTTCCATGATAATCTCGCAATTTTACCGTACATGATTTTTGCTCCGTCAGATAAATTACTATCTTCCAAAATGTCTCCTGGAATAGTAATATCCCTGAATTTGTAATCAGTTTTTTCTTCCATAATTTAATACTCCCCTCCCAAGAAGTGAAAGCGTTACTGGTAACGGTACGTATGTATACAAAAAACGCTTTTACTTATGGAAATAAAGAAGTTAAATGAACAAAAAAAACCGTTTCCGGGGAGAAATCCGGAAACGGTTAAAAATATTTACAGCACGGGAAGCGGGAGGATCGCCTCGGCTAAATAGTATTTAAAAAATAAACAATATTAATTTCCTATGGTAACAGCTTTTCTGATCACATCGCCGTTCTCTGCGACAATAAAGAATGAGAAGGCTTCACCTGTAGTTCTTGCGTTATAATTTCTGAAAAAAGCTGTTAAAGTGTTTGTTTCAGAATTTAATTCAAAGCGGTCGACAATGGAGCTGCCGTTCCAGCCGTGAATTATTATCTCAGGATCAAATTGTACGGAAATTGATCTATAGGCGTAGAAATCTCTGGAAACTTGTCGAAGAGTAACCGTGTCGCTAAAAGGTTCTGCGTATAGATTAACATGGGTATTACCAGTGATACCACTAATTGTTCTTGACTCTGCTGCCAAGATTGTGTAAGGAGGAATAGTCATCGTGACATATTCAAAATAATTTCTATCAGCTAAATACCCTGTTACAGGAAGATTATAGGAATTACTTGAAAATGATTCTTGCTCGAAATATTCCTTATCTAAAAAGAATGGTTCAGTTTTATAAATGACAGACCCGCCTTCCTGGGTAATCGCTGCTCTAATAACATCAGCTAAATTAACTGTTTTATTACTGAATGGGGGGAGAGTCGCGCCTTGTTGTGTTGAAAAATTAGTAAATATTTGCCCTGAAACCAAAATATTATAATCAGACGGTGATCTAAATGCTTTTAAAGGTATATAGCCAAAATCAATAATATTAGGTTCCGTATGACCACTTATAGTTACATTCCCTTTAAAAAGTAAAGGATATGGTTTTTCCAGAAAATAATTATCAGGTGTTATTAAATAAGTCTTTAACCTGGTTCCGGTTATACTTATAAAATCGGCATCGGTAAAAGGAAGCCGGGCAAAGTTAATATAAACTGTAGCGAAATTCGGGGTAACAATTTGAGTAATGCTCTGTGCATCACGATGAGTAAAAGTCCCTTCAAAGCCCGCAAACGTAAATCCGGGTTTTGCAGTTAAGTATACCTCTGCCGTGTGGCCAACGCCTTCTCTGAAACTGCCGGTAATATATTCTCCTCTGGAATTAGACCAGGTAATAGCGCCTGAGTACTCAACAGAATCGGCATTAAAGACAGGCATAATCCCTCTGGAAGGCCTTGGGATAAAAGAAAGATCGGTTAAGTATTTATGAACAGTATTTGACCACGGTAACCGGGCAAATTCGATATTAATTAAAGAGTAGCTGTCATTGACAACCTGAGTGATTCTCTCAGATCCTCTGTGAATAAAAGTTTCTTCGAAGCCTACGAAAGTGAAACCTTTTTTAGGAGTTAAAATTAATTCAGCTGTATATTTCCCTCCTTCCTGGAAAGTACCGAGCAAGAAATCCCCGTCTTCCTGTACCCATGCAATAGTACCTGTGAATTCGTGCATATCAATAAATCTTAGAGGATCAATCCCTTTTGCCGGGCCCGGAATAAAGGAAAGATCATTTAAGTACCTGTTAACAGGATCGGTAAAGGGAAGGCGTGTAAATTCAATTTTTACGGAAGCGTAATTCTCATAAATTTCCTGAGTGATTCTCTCAGATCCTCTGTGAATAAAAGTTTCTTCGAAGCCTACGAAGGTGAAACCTTTTTTAGGAGTTAAAATTAATTCAGCTGTATATTTCCCTCCTTCCTGGAAAGCGCCTGATAAAAACTCGCCGTCATCCTGTAACCAAGTAATAATTCCGGTAAATTCATGGAGATCAAACTGTCTTAAAGCATCCAGTCCTTTTACCGGGCTTGGGATAAAAGAAAGATCTGTTAAGTATCTGTTAATAATCTCTCTTTCCGCCGGAAGCATTTTAAAATCACAGCCGAAAAACAAAACCGTTAATAAAACTGCGAAAGTAATAGCTTTTTTCATAAAAATTCCTCCTGACTAATTAAGTTTAAAAGTAACCATAATTAAAATGCTTTCGAAATGAAAGCCTGATTCAATAACCAAGCCAAAAAAACCAAAATAGCGTCTAACACCAATTCTGTAATCGAATAGATAATTAGGCGCCGGTTTGTCGTTGTAGTGATAAAGAATGTCGCGGATTAAGAAACCGCAATTAAAGTGATAGAGTAAATAAACATCTAAGAGCGGATCGCTAAAATCGAGATGATAGCCTATACGCAATCCAAAACTTGTTGGATTAGGGTCTGGAGTGTTAAAAAAAAGGCCGATAGAAACAGGTAAAGAAATAGGAAGCATGTATTCAAGCCGGATTTCCAAAGGAAGAAAGTTAAACTGCGGATTTTTAATGTAGATGGGAATTCCGACGTCAATAAAGATACTGTTTTTTTCAGCAATTTCCGGATGTCTCCAAAAATTAAAATCTAAAGCCTGTAAATTTAAAGTTAGAGAGGAGAAAATAATAAATATAAAAAACCGCTTCATTTATTCTACGCTTATAAAGGCAATATCCTTTATTCCTTCATTTGTTATTGTTTGAATAAGGGTTGTTCCTTTCTGTATGGCGAGTATTTCTATGCCGTAATTTGTTTTTATTACAGAAATGATTTTGGGATCATAAAGAGCTTCAACTGTAAAATTACTTTGTTTCCCGGCAGAAAAATACGAATATTGAATAAAAGCCGTGTCATTCGGGGCAAGATTTAATTCAATTAAGTTAATAACAGCTGATGCGGTTTTGGGAAAATTAATAATTACTGCGGTTGAAGCAGAATTATTATCCGGAGCAGGGAAAACAAAATTAGAAATTTTTACACCAGAACTTAAAACAAGCAGTAATATAAAAATTACGTTAAAAGATAAAGAGATAATAAAAATAATTAATTTGATTTTATTTTTCATATTTTACTCCAATTTATATTTTTGGTTTACGACAAAATTTTCAACTTCCGGGAGATAAACGGTTTTATTAAGCATGATATTAATGAGGGTTCCGTTTCCTACTGTAAGTCTTGGCTGTATATTCATGGCGCGGCTAATCATATTGCTTGATAATTGTCCAACAAGAGCGTTATTTGCCATTGCGATATTACTTGCGATATCGCCTGAAGCGTTTTGAGCGGCGGAATCTGTCATAGCAGAATTTGCGATAGAGAACATAGAAATAATTCCGGCTGCTTTTAAATATTCAAACCAATTTTCGTGGAAAATTGCGGCTTGGCCGCTCATACCCAATCTGTCTACAGAATTGGCTCCGTCAAGATCAACCATGTACCCATCCGGTCTTATAAGAGTATCCCAGACAATTTGGACTCTGTTTTGAGCGTAAGAGACTGAAGAATTATATCTTGCGATAAGCAGCGTCCCTTGAGGGATTAAAAGAATTTTTCCTGTACGTGAATCGAAAATATTTTGCGTGGTACGCGCGATAACATTTCCGGGTAAATCCGTATTTATTGAGGTTTGAAGAATTCCAGGGATAATAGTTCCTGCCCAGACAGAATTTTCACCCAGATATTGACCGCTAAAAACCGTTCCGCCGTTAGCAGAATCATAAAAAGACTGTTTTCCAGCCTGATCATTTTGCGCGTTATAATCAGAGACCTGGTTTCCGTAAGCGGCATTAGTACGCGCGGCAACCGCGGCAGCAGGGTTAGAAAAATACTCTTCGGCATAGGAAGAGGGACGGTTTGCTGAGGCAGCTTGAGACTGTTGCTGAGAAGCAGCTCCCTGAGAAAAAAGGCTTCCTTGAACTTGCGGTACCAGGGAAGAGAAATAATATGTAGGCTGTTCCTGAACTTGCTGTGATCCTCCGGAAGGGTAATATTCCTGATATTGCTGCGGTTGAGGCTGCTGCTGTACAGGAGCAGCCTGATTATTACGGGATTGTCTTGCGATTTCATTAGTCTGGACGGTCTGGATTGAAGCTGCCGGGAGTAAAGTTTCCGGCTCTTCTTCTTCCTCATCTTCATTAAGATTTTTTTCCGCCTGAGCTGATTCTGCCATTCTGGCTCTTATAGCTCTGTTTTGCAAAGAGGAAATGAATTCGTCCGATTGTAATTGCTGGGAAGCATATTGGTCATCGTCAGAAGAAGATTTTTTGGCAGGTTTCAGAGAATTAAAAATAAGTCCGCCGCATATTACAACAGAAAAAGCAATGCAGATGACGATTAATAATTTTTTTCTGTTAAAAACAATCGGTTTTGATCCGTCAAGGCTTGTCGCTTCATCGGGAGAAATCTCAAAAGTCTGTTCTTCATCATTTTCAGGTACGTTTGTTTTGGATTCTTCCATTTTAATTCCTTTTTTTTCTGATGGTAATTTCCGAGCGTCCGATGCGGACGGAGATATTTTCGATTAATTTATCAATAATAATGACATTACCTGAAACGCGATAATTAAGAACGTCGTTACGATTTTCAAAGACAGTAGGCAATTCTCTTTGTAAAACCAAAACGGGGAAGGTAATATAAGTTTTTGAGCCGTCGTCAAAGACTAATTCAGGAAGCCAATTGGGTCTGCTGAAAGCGTTACGTGTAATACGGTAATTAAAAGACAAGAAACGCGGATCAATACCGGAATCGGAAGGGTTACTGCTTACACGAGGCGCCGGAATAAAATTTGAAGGAAGAGAGCTTAAGTATCTCCACCTTACAACAGGCATATGAGTATTAGCGTAGCTGCGTAAAATAATTCTGTAGACGCGGCGGTCAGTATTAATGATTAAAGAAGCGCTCAGGCCAGATGAGGTTGGTTTAATATACACGTGCTGTACGGGAAGTTCGTTTTCGTAACTTACTCCTGCGCCTAAAATCCAGCGTTCGCTGTCGCTTACGAAAGGAGCTTCAACAATACGTTCACTTGGCTGTAGAGATACATCTGTTACTCTCAAGGGCTGTGTATATATTTCATAAACAAAATCCTGATTATAATCGTAAATGATGGCGGCGTGGGAATAATCCTGAGGCCTTACAACACCGGCTCTGTTTGATGCGATAACAGTCTGATCTCCTGCCTGTGGCCGTGAAGGAACAGCTTCGGCTGCCGGAACATAGACAGGTTTTTCGATCACCTGAGTTTCTGTCCCGAGGATAGAAGCGATGTCCTGAGGGTACTCCGGGTCTGAGCTTTGTATTCCGGCTCCTGAATTTTTTATTTTTTTGTCGACATCGAAAGAGGTACAAGAGATAAGAAAAGACAATAAAATAAATATATAAAATATTTTTTTCATTACAACTCCGTCATTTCAAAATTTTCGATATATATACCCAACGGGTTTCTTTTAATGGTAGCGTCAGTAGGCGTAACCAATTGAATTGTAATGACCGCGCGGTATTTGAATTTCTTCGGGCTGCTTGAAGATTCCACGATAGTTTCATTCCAATTTATTTGATATGAACGGCCTGTAATATTAAGAACGTTTTCTATTTCGACAGTGCGGCGTATTTTACCGACAAGATCAAACGGAGAATTATTAAGGAGCATCTCTCTCATGATGGGCGAATAATCTTTAGTGACCATATAAAAGCATTCATCAATGTTGTCGTAAACAACCTGGTAGTCCGTTGAAATAGAACGTATGTTAGTAATAAATTTTCTTATTTGCCAATGTATGGAAGATTCAGGAACCTGAATATTAGCTTGTCTGACTTCTCCAAGATATTGAGATTCGCCTGTCGGCATAACATTCACGAGAACAGGCACAGTTTTCTGCTGACTTATGGCGGCAAAGAAGAGAATAAGAGTGATAGCAAAAAGCCCAAGATTTAGAAATAAAGTTTTTCTTAATAATTTATTTTCTTTAACTGAATGCTGAAGAATTTCTGCGTAAGCATCATCTTGACCTTCTTTAAACGGATTTTTAATATCGAGAGGTTTATAAATTGCGTTTTTGTGAGTTGCTGACATGTTTTATGGTTTTGGAGAATTCTTAGGAGGAGTAAGTCCGGCTTTTTCAGCGTAGGCGTTGCCTCTTTTTGCACCTTCTTCTTTTCGGGCAGCAAAATGATCTTTGAGAGGGGTTTCGCTGCCGTTGTTCAATCTGTCTTTTAAATCATTTGACCAAAGACGCTGATCGGATACTTTGCCTCCGGCTCCTCCGCCACCGCCTGAAGCATTACCTCCAAGAAGGCTTCTAGCAAGACCGTGCCCTCCGGCAGCCAATTTATCTTTAACATCGGAACCTATACTTTTCATAGCAGCTCCAGCCTGCTGCATTTTTGAGCCTCCCGCGCTTTTAACAGCACCGGCAGCAGCTCCGGCTTCTTTGAGTGAGCCGACTGCATCAGCGCCTCCGCCAACGGCGGCTCCAGCAGCTTTTTTAGCGGCTCCGCCTACAGCGCCTCCGACAGCAGCGGCGGCGCCGACAGCAGCGCCGACGGCGCCGATGGCACCTGCGCCTGTAAGGGATGGCGTGCCTGTAAGAAGCGATTGAGCCATGGAAGGCGCGCTCTTACAGATAAAGAAAAACATGAGACATGAAAAAATGATAAAAATAATTTGATCAGTTGTTCCGGAAAACCCATTTTTATTTAGGATGTAGAATAACGAAACGAAGCCGTAAATGAGCAAGAAAATTGCGACATTACAGAACAACAGTTTAACAAAAAAGCCGAAAATTGCTTTAACAAAAGACTCCGCGGCAAATTTGCTTCCTTCCCAGATAGTAAGGGGAAAAAGGATAATTCCAACAGAGGCTACAAGGAAGAATTCCAGTAAACAAACAATATATTCAAGTAGAGCGAAAGCTCCAGTAAAAATAACAAAAAAAGCGCATAGAAGACCTTTTAAGATGCGTCCAAAATCAGGAAAATTGAGCATACCATCTTTTTTATCAGCAAAATTGAAACACTCTTCAGCCATTAAAAAAAGAACTTTGATTAAAGAAGCAGGAGCGACAACGGTATATCTTATGTTCCCGGCTGTTTTAGTTGTTTCCATGCCGTCAAGGATATTTTCGCTGTCACGTAAAACATAAGTTAAGCCAACGCTTTCCCTTGAAATAGAACGATTTTCATCAGTTCCGGAAATGACGATAGAATTACCGACCGTTTGGAGTGTTCTATAAAAATAATTTTTTACAGGAGAGTAGACGCTGTCTCGCGCTAATCCGAAAGAGAAACTTGAAATAAAGCCAATTATTGAAGGGTAAGCGAAAATAACTATTATAAAGAAGAGCGTAGCCTTTGAAATTTTAATTATATTATCTTTAAGCCCTGTTCCTGTTAAAAAGTAATTTAAAGCAGCTGACAGGATCGCGATTGATAAAACAACTTTTCCAATAGCTTTAGCTTTTTGTATAAAAGTTTCTTGTATATTTCCAATAATATCAATTACGAAGAAAAAGGAATTATTTATTGTATTACCGAAATTAGTAAAACTTCTTTGATCTGTCTGCGCGTTCAAACATAAAACGGAAACCATAAAGAAGATAATTAAAAGAAGAGTTTTTTTCATAAAGTTCCTCTTAGAAATAAAAATATTTTAATGTTTATCAAATTTTAACTGCTGGAAACCGTCATCAGGCCATTCTGAAAACCCAGGATTAGAGTGAGGAGTTTGTTTAAGATAATGATTTACCGCTTGAGCTTCAAGCATTTGCGCGTTTTGCATGGCGATATCATTTAAAACTTTGTTTGATTCATCTAAAGATTCCGCGATATCGATTAATACTTCTTTTTGTCCCATTTTATTATCATCATCCGCGTATTTGTCTCTGGCTCTTCGGCTTTGTCTTTCGTTGCTTCTTGCGAGATTGCGCATATACCATTCGTTTTGAATGTCACGGGCGGTAAGTCCTTCCATTGCGATTTGACGCGCTTTAGCGCGAAAAGGCTGAACGAAAGCGTAATTGGAAGGGGTAAGACCAAGATCGTACCACATGGCTCTTTTTTGTTCCGGAGTAAACTCTCCTTCCCAATAAGCAGTTCCCTGATCGTTAATGCTGTAGAGAATGCCTTCGATGTCGGTTAAATGATAAGTCTCTTTGCCGATTTTGACATTCATATTTTCAAAAGTTTGAATAGTTTTTCGTTCCATGTACAACTGTCTGTTATACCAATTAATAAAATCCGACCAGCTTTCAATATCCTTGACGCTGGCTAAATTTTGCATAGTCATTTTTACTTGATGCTCAAGATTTTGCACAGTCAGCACGGCCTGCATTATCGCTTCTGCATTATGTTTTACTTGTTGTCCGAAATAAATAAATTGCTGAAGATTAGAGGCAGTTAATAAAGTGTCAACAACGCCGTCTACAACAGCTAATTGAGCATAAACATTAAAGCTGAATAAAAAAACAAATAATAAGACAAGAAACTTTTTCATAAGAGTCCTCCAAAAAAAATAAAATGGTATTTACCTATGCATAAAAAAAGCCGCCTCGAAAGGCGGCTTGTATTATTAAAAGTTAGTTATTAATTGGATTTGATTTTAGTAAATACACTCCCCCAAGAAACATACACTTTCTCTTCACCATCATCATCATCAATATAGGTTGTTTCTAAAAAGTGTCTAAATTTATTTCCATCTGGAGACAGAAAATAAGAATAAATCTCTTCTTTTCCGATATCACCAGGTACCGTATTATTTTCTGTTATTTTATATTTAAGCTTGTATCCATTTGGATAATCTATATTTTCAGGAGAATGATTGTTAACAACAGGTTCAACATTAGTTACTAACATTATGCCATAATTATCTTTTTCTTTAGAATTAGACCATGCGATAGTATTTTTAGAAAAGATGTATGTCTGGATACTTCCACCGCTAAAGTTACCAGTCCAAGTACCAAGAAGAGCTTCAGGAATAATGTCGTATTCAGGTTCGGGGCTGCTGCATCCTGTTACGACAAACAATAGTACAATGATTAGGAAAACGAAGATAGAATAATTTTTTTTCATTTAAAATCTCCTTAAAAAATAAATTATATATATTATCACCGCGAACGGTTAAATGTTTTATGCGCGGCTGGCTGGGGAGCGATGCTAATATTTAAAAGCCTGTCTAAAACAGCAACTCTTTTTTCAAATTCGGAAGAAATTTTATCTATTCTGGCTTCTTCCATAAATTTATTACTTTTTAGAATACCAGATATAGAAATTTCAAAATTATTTAATTTAGATTTATTATACCAGCTTATATCACCAACAAATGAAACATTATTGGCATTATCATCTGTAAATGATCTGCTTTTGCTTTTTGAATCTGAATTAATAAATTGAATACCTTCAGCATTATACCATAAAGAATTACCGTTGTCAAACAGCGGAGCAATCTTCTCCCATTTCAATGTTTCTGAATTTCTTAATATTCCAAAATTACCTACATGTCTGTCTGTATTAGAAATTAAATAATCAAGTATGATCATTTTATCAACTTCTTCTCTTGCGTTATTTAATCCCATTTTATAACAAGCATTAATATAATCATTATATCTATTACCGGTATTATTACCTTCTAAATATACGCTGAAAGCATTAACAAATTCCAATTGCGTATCTATCATACATTCACATCTGCTGTACGTAATATTATTATGTTTTATTAATTGATATTCAACATGGTCTATTCCCAAAGAAAAAGCCAATTCAGAAGCGATATGTTCATTAAAAGGTTCTTGTTTAATATTTCCGCTTCCGTCTTTGCAAAGGTAACGCTTATTATTGTCAATAATCCAGAATTTTTTCAATCTGCCATTACTTGAAAAATCAGGGTTTGCAAATTCTTCATATTTTTCAGCGAGTTCAGGAAGAATTTCTCCAATTCGTGAGGAGAATTTATTATTTAAAAAATTAACATTTTCCCATTTTCTTTCGTTTTTCTCGTCGCAAAGCCAATAATGATCGGTTAAGTTAAGACCGCTTGACAACACGGTTAATTCACAGGAAGTTTTAACATTGTATTTTTCCATTATTAATTCATAATCGTCTCTGCCAAAGGGGATTCCTCTGTGTAAAAGCCATTTATTTAATAATTCAATATCTTTAATTGAATTATTATATTTAAAAGGCAAATGTTCAGGTTCTATTATTTCCGTATTCAAAATATAGCCTTCAAGAATATTAAGATACGCAACATTGAGATTTTTGTGTTTTAAAATGTGGGTTACATTACTGGACATAGGGCTTTTCTTCCAAGATTAATATACATTATTTTTATGAAAAAATCAATAATTAAACAGCTAACTGTTCTGTTTCCCGGATTTTTTGTTTAACCCGTTTATGAGCTGTTTTCACGGTAATTTTACCCTGTCTGAGGGCTTCTATAAGAGAATCATCGCCGTATTTAAGCACTGCTTTGGCAATATACACAGTAGAGCGGGAAACATTATAAAGTTTAGCGATTTCATCGGCGGCGCGTCCTCCTCCGTCTTTTTTCTTGCGGTTTTGAAGAGATGCGACGGCATCCAGGAATTTGGAACTTTCAGGAACGGCTGGTTCTAAAGCGGTTTCTTCCTGATGCTCAGGATTATCGATTTCAAGAATAATATCATTGGAAATTTGCTGCATAATTTTTGCAGGTTGAGAAGCGGCCTTACGCGGAGCCGGAGCCGGGTCAACAGGAGCATAATCGTCAAGTAAATTATTATAATTGAAACCTTTAGCTTGAAGTATTTCTTTACACAATGGGCTTCCATGCTCATATTTTTTGGACAATTCATTTAAAAGATCATGATTTGGAGCGCCTATTAAAGCGAGAGTAAGTTTTCCAAGGTCGAGTTGGAAGAGCCTGCGGCCGTTTTGGCTGGTGTAAAAATAATCGCGTTTCATCTGAGAGTTTGAGATCAAACTAATTTCAGAATCAGTAAGTCCGAATTCGCGGTATACTGAAAGCATGCCCGGTGTTTCGGCAGAAGGGTCTGCAAGATAAATTTTTGTCAGGCATTGTTGAATTATAGTGGTTTTTAAAGGAGAATTCGCAACGTCCGCAACGTCTTGTGTAGCGAATATTACCCCTACGTTTTTTTTTCGAAGTACTTTTAACCATTCGGCAATTTTACTAGAAAAAACTTCATTTCTTAAAAAGAGCCAAGCTTCATCAAGGATAAGATAAGTAAGCCGTCCATCGAATTTTTTTTCGATTAAATTAAAAAGGTATACAAGAGCGGGGACGATACAATTTTCGCCACGATTCATTAAAGCTTCCATTTCAAAAGCGATAAATCGGTTATCTAAAGAGATATCAGAAGCATCGGCGTCAAATATACTGCCGTATTTACCTGTAATAGTATAATCACCAAGGAGTTCTTTTAAAACAGGTCTTTTTGAATTTGGATCTAAATAATCTGCGTAATGTAAAAATGAAGTAATAGTTCTTCTTTGCTTACCTACTTTTTCATCACGTAACAATTCTAAAGAGGTTTTTATTGACCCGCGCATAGCAGGAGTTACGTTTTCACCGTTAACAGTGATACATGTTTCAATAAAATCCATTGCATTTGAAAGGTCTTGATCGGTATCAAGATCGCGTAAAGGCTGAAAACTGATCCCATCTTGGTTTTCTGCTGCTGGTTCATAGAACAAACCTCCTGAAGCAAGACAAATTTGGCGGCAGCTTCTTCCTTTATCGAAAGTAATAATTAATGATCCTCTGTATTTATATGCTTGCATTGTCAAAAGATTTAGAATTGTAGATTTTCCGCCGCCGGTCGGGCCCCAAACTGCGGTATGTTCGACGTCGCCTACATTTAGATTAACGAAGAACGGCGTTCCTTCGTGAGTAGAACATACCAAATGAGGAAGGCTGTCGCCTGTAACATTAAAAGCATGTTCATTATATCGAGAGCCTGCCCAAACGGATGAGAGAGGGACTATGTGTGACATATTGTAAGACATTACAGGAAGTGCGCGGTAGTTTGCATAGATCTGTCCCGGCATCATGGATTTAAAAGATTCAAGAGCGTTATATTTTTCATCTTTGGAGGTAAAGCCTTTTGAGTTAATGATGGATTTTATGATATCGGCATTTTTCATGGCTTTTTTTAAAGAAGTATCCCAGACCATAATGCAAGTAGTAATGTATCCAAGAGCAGCCTGATCGTTTTCTATTTCGACACCTGCCGCGATAGAATCGTTTTCTTTTACGCTTGCGCCGTGATTGACAGCCTGTGTAGGTTCTCCTGAGGTTTGTTCTGCAAAAGTTTGTAAAAAAGTTTTTCTGCTGCCTCTGTGAGATTTTTCTTTTTTCCTAGCTTCTTTAACACCTTCTTCTTTATCAAGGCAAATATACCTTGTTACCCATCTGTACGGAAGGCGGGCTCTGTTGAGAGCGTCTAGAATGGCAGGGTAAGAAGTATCAGGAAAATCATTTATACCGACAATCGGTATATAAAAATTTCCAAGTTTCATTGGTATTGTGTTGTCAAGTTCCATGTCCGGAAGGATACGGTCAAGGAAGATTTGAGTATGCGGAAAATGAATACGATGACGGTTAAAAGAAATTGTAGAATGTAAAAATTCAATAGTTTCTTCATTATTCAGAGGTGCAAGCAGCATATTATAAGCAAGTAAGCTGGCGACAGAATTAGATTCGTTTACGAAAAATTCTACGTTCTGTTTAATACTCAAAGAATTTTCCTCACCAGTTTGTATAAACATGTTTGTCAGTTTTTTAATATTTTCTGAAGGCGGTTTGTAAATGAAAGTTAAATAATAGCATGAATCAAAATGTTTTCCTGAAGTATTAAAAGAGAGACTGCGTTCACGATCTATAAGATATGGAGCGAGCGTATCAAAGTAGGTTTGCGGATATTCCTGCAAGCTGAAACGCTGCGCTTCAAGCTGGAAAGCCCAGCCTGCACCAAGGCGTTTCGCGAAATCGTTTACACGGACGGCTATAGCATCAACTTCAAATGCGCCTGAGGAATCTATGTCGGGGGCGCGGTAAGCGAAGGTACGCTGTAAAATGCCGTCTTTTTGAACAACAACTCCTTCATGGAATTTAGTGATAAAATTCCATGGGAGATGTTGAAAAAAATAATCATGACTCATGGGATAAGCTTTTCCTTTTGCATAATATTATTTAAAAAAATATCTATAAGATATTGGTCTAATTTTGTAAGATGACGCAGTATAAAGTAGATAAGGACTAAAGGGATAATTACAATCCAAAGTTGAAGTCCGTAAATAAAAATTAAACCAAGGAAAAATATAATAAATAATCCTGCTTGAGGGATTCCTCCTATCAGTTCCCTTTGCAATAGAGAGCGATGGACAGGCTGCTTGTAAGGTGTCATGTCGATCATAATTAACTCATTGAGGCAGACCAGATCGCGCCGACAATCCATTGAGCTCCGACAATAATTGCAATAGCGATACCTATAGCAATTATATTACGCTTCATCTTCTCATTATCCTTATTAAAACCGTAAGCAACGGCACAGCCAGCAAGGCAGACAATCATGATTGTTTTAACAAGTCCGCCTGTAAATACTTCCATAACAGAATCTCCGAGAGATTCTAAACCGGAAGGTACAAGATTAGCTGCAAAAAGAGGAAACACCGATACTATAAGAAAATTCATTAAAAAGAAAAAGATTTTAAATTGATTTGATTTCATAATTTACTCCTTGAATAATTTGTTTTTCTTAATGGGTTTCCTCCGAATAAATTAAAAAATATTTTATACTTGCATTTTCACCTCCAGTATTTCTTTGACAGTAAGAGCCTCGTCAACAATCGGGCCAAAACCGCCTTTAAAAGATAAATGAACGATTAGTTGGAATACATTTGATAAATCCGGTAAAGTTCCAAATATAACCTGCCGCAGTAATCCTTCAATGCGCGGGATCGTCGCGGCCGCATTATCGGCGTGAATTGTTGTTAAATTACCTGGATGTCCTGATAACCATGCAGAATCGAGCAATTCGACTGCGACAACAGCTGATCTTAATTCTCCGAAAATTATTCTTTTGGGCGTCCATCTGAGCGCGAGCTGAACTGCGGCTACAGACTGTTCCTTTCTTATGTACAACTGTGTTGCATAGGGGTTTTTAGTTTGTAATTCCGGCGTATCTTCTACGATGTACCATCGCTCGTTAGGTGATAACTCTTGCATTTTATGCAAACAAGCATTTGTAAAAGTAGTCTTACCACTCCCAGTTGATCCGGAAATAACAATATTACTTCGAATTTCAATATGATGTATAATTTTATCATATAACTCTTGAGAAATTCTTCCTTCTTCAAGATATTGTTCCAAGGTAAATATTTCTTCTGCCGGCTTCCGGAATGTAAGTTCAGGAGATTTTGTCCACGGAGGTAAAAGAGCAGTAGTTCTAATATTATATTTTGGAATAGTGCCTTCTAAGGCCGGAAGCACCCATTTATCGATTGGAGTATCTGCAATGCTTGAAAGACTGTTAACAATGCGCATCCTGTCAGCGACAGATAAAACAATTCCTGTATCGTATTCTCCTTTTATAAAATCTTTTACAGTTACATTTCCTTCAGAGTATACAAAAATATCTGTAATTGTTTTTGTTTTAAAAAATGGAACCAGAACATCAAGATCGCATAGAAGATTTTCCATCATGCGTTCGTGTTGTATAAGCTCATTTTCTTCTCTGCTCATTTATCTTTCCGAATAGTATTTGTGTAATATACGTTCAAAAAACGACGGATCGTTTTTTAAAGACTCAAGAAAATTATTAAAAAGTTTCTCATGCCTGTTTTCCGCTGACGTTAAAGCAGCTTCTTTTGTTTGACTTGGAAGTTCCGGGAAGTAAGCTATTAAGCCAACATTCATTTTTAAAAGGAAACTGAAAATAATATTAATCATGTCCCGTAATTCCGTTATTTTTTCCTGTAACTGTTTTATTCCCTGTAATTTCAAAGTTTCATCTTCATAATCCGCGTATATATATTTTGCGATAGCTTGCCTTACAAGTTCTGATTCGCTTTCAATGCCTTTATCTCTGCAATATGAACTCATATCCGCTTCAAGTTTTGCAGTTCGTGTTAAGAGAAAATTTTTGCCGTCAAGGCGTTTAGCAGTAATTTTCTTTTTTATCATTAAAGAAAGTTTTTGGAATTTTTATCATCGTCATCATCATTAAAGATTTGAGAAGGGATGTCTTGAGAGTCAGGCTCATCATAGAGGCCGCTTAATTTATCCCACATTGAAGCGATATCATCGTTTGTCATTTCAACGGATTTATAGGAATTGCCCTGATCGAACCAGCGGCGTTTTTCAAGTTTTGCGATTGTAAATTTAGCAGCTTTTAAAGCGCCGTCTCTGTCTTTAAAAGCCGGAACAGGTTTCTTAGTTTTTGGATCTTTTGTAATTCTTGAATCAAAGATCGGGTCTTCATAATAGACGTTCTTCTTGCCAATGTATGGTGGATATCCCTGGCACAATAGAATAAACTGATCGAGCGGAAGTTTCATAATTTCATCTGCGTTCATCAAATTACGTTCGTTTTCCTGAGATGATAAACTCTTACTGCCGTAACCTACTTGAGATTTACCTCCGGAATAACTGATTGTCGCGCGGCTTATTGATTCTTTACCAAGGATTTTTGAAATAAGCTCAGCACTTTCATATTCTCCGGAACCAGGCGCGTATATAATATTATTCCGGCAGTGAGCAAGGAAAGAATGGTCTTTTGTATAGATTTTATTAAGCTGATTTAACGATTGGAAAATTAAAAAGTAATGGATGCCGAATCCGTTATGAATACCCATGTTCATCTCAAGCTCGTCCATCCGGCCGAGCTTGTCAAACTCGTCGAGAACAAATAATAAAGGTACTTCAAACTTACGGCTTGTAGCACTTGTTTCACCGCTTGTGAAACGTCTGGCAAAGAGAGTGACAAACATTCTGATTAAAGGCGCGATACGCTGAACGTCGTTGTATTGTATTGTTAAGTACAAAGTTATTGGCGTTTTTGTTTCTGCGAACTCATCAATATAAAATTCAGAATTCCAGGTATTTCTTGCAATTTTTGGATCTGCAAAAACCGCTAAAGCGTTATTTACAGTAGAAAGCATGGAACCGCCTTCATCATCAGGCCTGTTACGCTGCGCTGTAGCTCCTTCAACTACGGCCTGATGAATAATTTCATCTCCGTGGTCGGAATTAATCATTAAGTCATAAAGATATTTTTTATTATTAGGGTCTGCCGGGTCTCCCTGGGACAAGAATTTTCTGCATCCCGGAAGGCTCTTGTCTTTCCAGTCCGAGCAGAGGCAATGAAGAATAAGAGAAGTAAGAAAATCTTTAGCGCCAGTTCTAAAATGTTCGGATGATGCGTTTGCGCTTGCTCCCTCAGCCGGGGTTGTAAGAATGTCTGCAATGAGATTGGCATCAGAGAACGCGTCTTCTCCCGGACGTATTTCCATCATGGGATTAAAGTGATGCCCTTTATCACCTGTAGGCTCCCACCTGTACACTTTACCAAATTTGGAACGGAATCCGGAAGTATAATTAAAATTTTCACCTTTAAAATCAAGTACGATCATGCTTCCTGGATAAGATAATAAAGTTGGAATAACGCAAGAAACACCTTTACCGCTTCTTGTTGGAGCTGATAAAACAGTGTTATATATACCGCTCTGTATGATTTTTTGAGCGGATTTTTTAAGATGTAATATTACAGAATCTTTTTCCATGTCATAGGCAGCATAGACTTTAGCTTTAGCGATTTGGCCCAAGACCATACCGCCTTTAGATTGAAGAACTCCGGCTTTTTTTAAGTCTTTTTCTGTCGCCCATCTTGCAGTACCGAAAATATTCTGTAAACCATTTTTTACGATAATAAATTCAATTAAGAAGTAGAAAACAATAGCAATTACAGAAACAAAACCAGTTATTTTTATTGCGCTATATAAATAAGGATGTATAGCCGTTTGTTTATAATAAGCAAGGAGCCAATAGAAAATTAAGAACGGGTTATAAAGCGGATAGGAAAAATTTCCAATATTAATTATATGAAAAGGCTCTCCAGTCCATCCCGGATCGTAACCGACATTTCTTGCAAACTTTTGAGTAGCAGCCCATATTCCAAAAAAACAGGCGGTGAGAGTTATTATTTTAAGTATAAGCATAAGTTTCTGCTCATCTTTAGCGTCGCGCGGTTTACCGCGTAAGAATTCATTTTCTTTACTCATTAAAAGCCTCTTTGGGAATTAGAAATTATTTACAGAGAATTAAAAAATATTTATTTAATAATTTAGTTTATTGGCTGATTAACATTCTGCGTCAGGGTCAGATAAAGTGTAATCGTGGACATTACCTTCTTTGTCATACCATGAATGAGAAGATGTAATTTCGCGACGGTCATTAGTGTAAAACATTGCGGCAACCATTGTTCTGTATTCGCTGCCGTGCCAGGCACGTTCTTTCATAAGAGGATCGTCCTGTACTCCGCAGTACCAAGCGCCGTTATTAACGTATTTTCTGATAGCGTCTTTAACAGCCCACCAGTAAACACCGAACAGTTTATAATTTTCTTTTTTGAATTTAAGCATTTTTACGACATTATGCGACTGTATGTTGGCATACATATTTTTGTCGAGTTTGACCTGTAGATCAAGTTCATCGATTAATTCGTTACTGTAGTACACGGGTTTACACTCCTATTTGTATTAGTTTTATTATAATTTCAATTACACTTGATAATTATGCAGTTTTAGTAAAGTTTAACAAGTCTGGAATATATTTTATTTTTTTAGAGAAAAAAACAACTTCCTTACCTTGTTTAATTGTACTAGCATAATATGTTAAGTTAAAATAGTGAGGGCGGAAGTTACTATATAAATCTACGATAAAAGGCTCATTATCATAACTAACAACCCAATACCCGCCAAGTTTTTTCATGATCCTTGAGATGTTTTTATGATCAGAATCGTCATAATAATTCTGGTATAATTTATAGCCTGCGCTGTAGTAAGGTGGATCCAAATATAGAAGGCAATTTTTAAACATTTCTTGTTTCTCTGTTAAGAGCACTGCGGTATCTTTATTATATAAGAATATTCTATTATTAACAGCGGCTATGCGTTCTATACGTTGAATCAGATTGTCTTTATTAAACCGGCAATTAATTTTATAGTTGCCGGTTTGGTTACTTCCGCCAATGCATCCACCTGTAATAATACCGGAACGGTTGCAGCGATTTAAGAAAAATGCAGCGAAACCTAAGTCAAATCCGCTCTTACCCTCGTTGTAAATTTCTTTTTGGTGAAACCATTCATTCAAAGTAACTTTTGTTTTCCGGATCTTCTGTATAAATTCTTTTGAGTGGTTTTTTATATCTTTCCAAAACCAATATATGGCTTTATCAAAGTCATTGATATGAATTTCTGAAACATCGTTATTCAGCAGTAAACCGAGGGCTACTCCAGCCCCGCCAGCATAAGGCTCTACATATACAGGCTTCTTACCTTTAAAATTATAAACAATAAGGTACTGCATAAAATTAAGTATTTTTGTTTTTCCGCCTGGATATCTAAGCGGTGAATATAAATTCACTTAAGTTCCCCCGTTTTATAACTTTGAAGTATCTAAATTTTTTAAAAGTACTAACTTATCTTCCAGAATAAATTCTAAAATATCAATTAAACTGTTACACCATTCTTTTGCATCTGTGGGGCTAATACCTGCATGGTAGTTATGTATTGCCTGGCTTGGCTTATCCCAGTCAAAATTTTCAAGAGCCTTTTTTATTCCAGTTTTTGTAATCAATTTTGTAAATAATTTTTTCATTAAAGATGCATTTGTATACGTCCCGGATTTCGGTGGAAATGCATTTTCAAAAATATAGTTTTTACAAAAGCACTAATTAATTCATATATTACTAAGTATGCTTTCATTCGTTCGCTGTATAATTGTTCGTTAAATCCACTTTGAATCTTTAATAATTCAATTTTATTTTGATATTTATTTATAAAAAAACTAAGTGTTACAGAAATAATAATTCCGAATAATGTAACAATTGCTATGATTAAATCAGTAGTTATAAAGTTATTTGGAGTCATATTTTTATAATATGATATATCGTGTAAAATTTCAAGCATAATACCCTTTTTTTCTACCCATATCTTTTCTGTTCATAATTTTCCTTTTTGTGTAATAACTATCTTTTTACGCCTATATTTTGAGTCTGTTCCTGTTGTTTTTTAAAAAGATGCTTGTCTGCTTCTATTTGCGTTTCTTTTCTTGCATATTTCTTAATATCAGCTTGAGTAACATTAGTATCTGTTAAAACTTTTTTAGCAAGCATTGGGTCTTTTTGAACAACAATTGTCGCACTTTTTGCAACTCCGTCTGTATAACCCATTTTTATCATTTCTTTTGGTTCAGAGAATGTATTGCTTTTAAATTTAGCTTCTTTATATTTTTCGACCATGCTGACATACGGTTTTTCTTTAGTCCGCTCTGCCTTATTATCCCTGTTGTTAATCTCTGCCGCGCTTTTCCTTTCTACTACTTTAATAAAACTTGAGTTAAGAGCGTTGGAATTGACTCTGACTTTATCGCTGCTATCGAATGACGGTGTATAACCTTCCCTTTCTTTTTGCGGTATGTTATTTAATTTTTCGTCCACTCCAATATCAATGAATGTTTTTATTTTATTAATTTCGGTGTTAAAATCTTCAGTTTTGTCAAGACTTGAATTTTTCATATATCCGTCAAACTGTTTTTCTTTTATATGAAGGCCGTCTAATGTAATTTTACCGTTTTTAAACGCTTCAAGATTATCCATGAATTCAATAATTTTATCTGCATGACCTGTAGGCTCGTATTTCATATAGACGGTATTTGGTTTGTCATTTTTTGCGCCGTCTATCATACTGTCCGCCATGTTTTTACTTATAATATTGGTAATTCCAAAATCATTAGTATTGATAAAATCCGCATTCTTACTGTCGATCCTTTGACCGTTTTGAACAATAACAACTTTACCTTTAGAAATTTGGTCATGTAATGATTGTCCGTCTGTAACTTCGTAAAAATTTTCGTTTTTCATAATTAATTCTCCTTTTGATTAAATTCTTAATCCAACTACGCTTACCTTGCTTTGCAAGTGGTTTTTATCGGCGTTCATAGTTTTTTCCGCTTTTTCGATTAAAGCTGCTTTTATGGCTTCCTGCTTGTTTTCGTTTTTTAACATAGCTTTTTCTACCTGTGTTTTTAGTTCCGGAATTGTTTTCGATAAGGTTTTTAATATTAGCTCTTTATTATAATCAATATAATAATCAGGAAAATCAATGCCTTTTTCAAGAGCGCTGTTAATTGCTTTCTTCCCTTTAGCAGAAAAAGGATTAAGAAGCTTTCCTTCATTAGAACGTAAATCAGATAAATTTCCGACTTTTAGATTATTTTCTTTGTCCATGTGAAAAACAACAGGATTACAAGTATTTGAATGTTTATCTGAAATTAATAAATGCAAATTATAATAGTATTTCTCCTTGACATCTTCCGGCAGTGAATAAAAAGAAATTGATCCTGCCGTCCTGGCGATTTCCGCAGTTTCTTTTGAAGCTTTTTCAATATGATAAATAGCCTCACTTGATGACCATTTATTTTTACTTCCGCAAATTTCAAATAAAGATAAAGTTTTTTCTGAATAATCTCCATAATGTTTAATCTTGCGTTCATGTTTTGTTTCGTCGCTTACAAGTTCGGTAACATCAATTTCCTGTTTTTTGAAATTAATAGAGTCAATTTGAAATGTATTATAGTTTGTAATAAAAACATCGCCTTTACGAAAAATCTTATTTTTATCGGAATTATACAAGAACGGTTCTCTGTTTTCAAAAAGATCGAGACGAGTAAATACAGGATTATTCTTTAAAGCTGCTTCAAGATTATTTATCTGGGTAAGACGTTTTTTATATTCAGCAGAATCCTTGTTTTTCATTAAAGGCTCAAGAGATCCAAGGGCAAGAGATAGACTTTTAAGGTGTCCTTTCATCTGTTTGGTTTGCGCTTCATTAATTTGCAGCTCTTTTTGTTTTTCAAGTTCTGCGCGGCGTTCTACCGCTTTTTCTTTATCTCCCCATTCTTCAGTGAGGGCAAGTAACAGCTCGTCCGCATCGATTGCGTTATCATCATTGGGATTAGTAAATACGTCGGATTTGGTACGCAGCATTTGGTCAATCCAGTTTGCTTTTCTTTGTACAAGGTTTACAGAATAATTGTCTATTGTTCCGGCAGAAAGGTATGTATTTAAATCGACTTTATCCTGTTCATTACCTTGCCTGTCAACACGTCCGTTTCTCTGTATAAAATCTGACGGTCTAAAGGGAATATCAAAGTGATGTACCGAGGAAGAGTTTTTCTGTAAATTCAAACCTTCGCCTATGCAGGCTGTAGATCCAATTATAACCTTGTACTTTCCGGCATTATAATCAGCAACAGCTTTGGAACACTCTTTTTCAATAACGCTTTCGTTTTTGTTACCGCCGGATTTCGTAAAACCGTTAACAATTACAATGTCTTTTTCTTTATACCCTTGCGCAATAAGTTCTGCTTTTATTTTTTCATGTATGTTAAAGCTCGCGTCAGATGAAAAAACCCTGTCGCAAAATATTACCTGTCCGCCTTTTGTTTTTTGATAACTTTCAAAAGCATTTTTCGCAAGAGTTTCAAGTTTTGGATTTTTCCAGTTTTTATATTTATGCGGATCGTAAAGCTCAAGATCAAGGCTTACTGTCCTTAATCGAGAATAAAATGTCAGAAAGTTTTCTCCAGGAAAAAACTCTTTTCTCACATCAGGAGGGTGTTTCTTATAACTTTCTAATCGATCAGAAATTTGTTTAACAACACTCATCTGTTTTTTATCAGCAGGGATTATATGAGGTTTGTTTTCTGCTTTTGGTTTATCAAGCCCAATCGCGTCCGGATTATTTTGTAAATCCGTATAAGTAAAGAAAAGGTTTTGAAGAGTTTGAAGGTTTTTAAAGCCGGTTAATATATTCCCTTCTTTTGGCTGACCTTTTGACCAATCGTATAACCAGCCATATTCGATGTTCGCAAACTCCCGGATAAAACCGTCAATGGTGGAAACGCCCATGCGCCGCAGCTCATCAGGGGCTATATATTGCAACATGTTGTAGTATTCAAGCGGCGAATTTGTAAGAGGCGTTGCTGTTAATAAATAAACATTCTTACCCTGGTTATGCTCTCTTATATACTCGCTTTTTTTATAAAGAGACATGGCTTTATCAGATTGTCTGCCGTCATTCATGCCAGTTTCTCTTGATAAAGAAGAGGTAAAAAGATTTTTATATCGATGCGCTTCATCTACAAAAAGCGCATCGCAGCCAAAATCCTCAAAACAAACTGTTACATTTGTTTTTCCGCTTACTGCCTTTTTCTCGCCTTTTAATTCAGCTTTTTGCTGTTGCCGCGCCGTGCCGTCAGCTTTTTCCAGCTTGTAATTAAATGCGACGTTCTCAGAGACTCTTTTATCGTTCTCCGGAGACAACCCAATTTCACTTGCCGAGCTTTCCGGCATAAGGATGATGTCGGCATCGCTTCTTGCCATAGCCTGATATTTCGCGTAACGCTTATCCCGGCTTGAATAGCCTGGCTCTTCCGGGTCAATCGATGCAATTTTTAATGACGGCATAACATCGTGTATTTCTTCGATCCAGTCTTTAATTTTATTATTCGGGACTTGCAAGAAAATTCGATGAGCTTTCCCTTCCTGACGCAGCAAGGACATAAGGGAAATAGCTGTAACTGTTTTCCCGAAACCTGTTCCCAGGGCGGAAATACCGCATTGATTCCGATAAAGATGATGTATAGACTGCCACTGATGGGGTTTAACTGTTTTCCCGCCTTCTTCGGCGTTTCTCCAACCTTTTATTTCAACAGGATATGTTTTTACAGGCGCTATGATATGTGTTTTAAATTTGCGATTGTATTCTGATTCAAGCAGCTTTCGATATTCTTCATGATTGGAAATATAAGAGCGGAATAAATCATCGTGTTCTTTATTATAAGCGTCAGTATCGATATTGCGGCTTCGCTGTTTTTGACCGTTAAGATAATAAGTAATAGAATCGTTATATTCCTGCCATTTGTTGTAATGAGTTATTCCCCATTTACCTTCATCGTTTTTTACAAGATTTGCAAAAATGCTTTTTCCAAGCCCTTCCCCGCTTGACACCCAATTGCGTACAATCTCCGGAGAAATCCATGAAGAACGCGGGGAAAAATCAGCTTCCTCTATCGGTGTCCATCCAACGGCTTTTTCCAATTCGTCAGCTCCACGCAGTAGTAGTTCTTTTTTCCATTTAATGGATTCATTTTGCGCTGTTTCTTTTAGTTCGTCTATTTTCTTCCATGCGTCTCCGGAGATAAAATCTTCACGTAATTGGAAATATCCTTGAGTGGTAAAGAAAATGTCATTGTGATTTTTCATTTCTTCAATGAGAGTATCTACGTTCAGAGGAAACATAGCTCTTATATTTTCTTCCGTTCCGTCTTTCATCTTCTCTCGCAGCGTTAAAAGAGTAGTAATTGCCATATTATGACCGTCAACAATTTCTACATCTTTTTTGTAGACGTTCTTTTCTGTTAAAAGCGGATCGGTGGGCGCTAAAAGAGCCTCATAGATACCCTGGACTGCGGGATTATCGCGCGTAAATCTTTTTATATCCGGATCATCTGCCGGAAGCGTTTTATACTTTTGTTGATATTCTGAAAGCAGTTTTTTGCATTCTTCCTGGAATCGGGGTATTCTATTGTTTGCCAATTTTAAGGAAGGATCATTTTGTATTTGCATTGCCTGTTGTATTGTGTGAACTTGACTAGAAATAATTTTTATATCAAGTAATTTATCTACTAATATTTTATTTTCAGAAGCAAGATGCCACGAATGTTTATCCGAAAGAATATAAACTTTATTATCTAATAATTTTATTGCGCCATGTCTTAATTGTTTGTTGTCAAGCTGTACGATTTCTGAATTTGATAGATTGAGAGTATCGCCAATTTTTGAAACTTTTGGAAGCTCATAATTATCTCTGATATTATCAATAGCATTTTTATCTAAACTGTAAAAATGCTCAGAAGGAGTAAAAGATGATATGATCTGTTCCATGTTATCAAGAGAAATATCTCCTTTGACTTCATCATTCCCCCATTGTCCTGTCCCTTTACTAAGTTCTCCGGCAATATGTTTTTGATAATGTTCAAAATATTTACCGCTGACAAAAATATCATCATAAGCGGGAGTTAATTTAAAAGTATTATCATCAAGCGCGGAAAGCCTCGATTGGATGTCTTTTGGCAATTTCTGGAATAAAAGAATATCCGGCATTACCTGTGTATGCGTATGATGGAAACTGCGATTAGGTAATTTTACAGCTCCAATAAAAGACGCTTTTTTGCATAATTCAAGTCTGAAATTTTCATTCGTTTTATTTTCCAGAACTCCGGGAGCGACGATAAGCGCCATAGTACCGCCTTCTTTAAGATTGTCGATACTGCGGCTTACAAAGTAATTGTCAAGAGATTTTTCATTCGGCATATCGAGGGAAGACAGAGCCGCGCTTCGTTCTCCGAATGGCGCGTTTCCAATTACAAGATCATATTCCCCGGATTTGTCAGAGAGATTAAAAGCTTCAAAGCTCATGTTTTTTACTTCAGTATTTTCGTTTGTATGTATCAGCTGGGCAATCTGCGACGTTCTTTTATCGAGTTCAACGCCTGTAAAAGATAATGATTTATCTTTGGGAGCGTATTCAAAAAACACTCCTGTTCCGCATGACGGCTCAAGAACTTTAGAGCCGTTAATAACGCATATTTTATTAAGTAGCTGCCAGGTGATGTGCGCTACAGGCGGCGAAGTGTAATAGTCATAAAGCACTCCGCGCTCGTTGCCTGCATCGATACCGCCGAATCCGCTGTAACGACGTAATGTTAATAAGTCTTTCTGGTCGAGTTTTTGAGTTTTTGATTTTTCAATAATTTCAAGAGACGCTTTATTATAATGATTACGATCATAATTTGAGAGACGCACTCCATTAAAATTTGTCCATGAGCCATAAGGTTGAAATTTAGGTACATATTTTTCATTAGCTCTTTCAACTTGCTCTGTCCATTTATCAAGTTTTTTATCAAAGTTCACATTTAATCTTCTTTCGATTCCAGCCTGGCTTCTTCCAAATCCATGATTGTTGTTTTTTACTTTTTCTTCAGTATTTGTATTATTTTTATAAAATGAATTTGCAGCTTCTTCAATTTCTTTTTTGATACTGTCTGGTATATCATTTGTTTTATAATTGATAGATCCATCTTCCTGGATATGCGCTACTGTTTCATAATCATTGTCTATTTCTTTATTTCTGTTCCAGACAACAGTACCATTGCTCATTTCACCATATCCAAGATTAAAACTTTTATTTTCCTTTTTTTGTTCCTGCTGTTCATTTCTTATAAGAATTCTGTCAACTCCCAGGAATGATGGATAATTGGCTTCAACTCTAAGACGTGCAATAGCGGTATCACGATCAATTAAAAAAGATTTATATTCACTGATTATAAAATTAGCATGGTTGATATCCAGTTTCTTTTTAATCGGAGCCTGTGATTCAGGTATTTTAGGACGCGTTACTTGCATACCTTCGTTAAAATCAAAGAACATTTGACTTGGATTTGTGGTGTTTTGAGGATTTGGAGTGTAGTTAGTGTTTGTTGACATTAATATTGTTGTTAAGATTTAGTATAATTATCTTGTTCTTGAACGACTGTTTTCAGTATTTGAATAATTAATATTTTTATTGTATAAATTGTTTATATTTTTATCGAAGTTTATTAAAATGTCATCTGTATCGAAATCTTTTAATATATCATCATTCTTGATTATTTTTTCAAATTGATCAATACCGATTGAATTTACTTTATCTTTACACTTTAATATTAAGTTTTTGTCAATTACGTCAGGATATTCTTTAAACAAATAAGACGCATCGAAAATGTCTCGCGCAGCCATTCTATCAAGAAATGTATTTATCTTATCGTTGGCTAAATAATCAATATTATATGTATTTAAGCCGTTAATATTTGTTTTATAATCAAGTATTTTTTCGTTCTCCATATTTCTGAAAGAAATTTCTATTTTAATAGGATTATTTTCCGCTTCTTTATAATGAACCATAAAACGTTTAACAGTATCAGTATTTTTTTTAATATTTATGCTTGAAAGTTCTAAATTATTATTTTTAAAAACATTAGTAACATTATCATTAATATTTAAATTATAATCTATACCGTCATAATCTAAGTCGGTAGAAAAGCGCGGTAATCCATAACAGAATAATAAAGCTGTACCGCCTTTTAATATTAAATTTTTATTGTCATTGGAAATTGATTTAGCAATATCATACATTAAAAGAATTCTGTCTGTCTTTTCTTTATTAAATTGCAACGTGTTTTCAAAATACTGCCTATTGATATTCATAATAAATAACCTTTTATGCAACTCTTTGAAGAAAATATTTTTTTTCTGATAAAATCCAGTTTTCTAAATTTGCATATTGTTTTTCATTAATATTATTATTAAGCGATTTTACTTTGTCAAATATAACATTGATCTGTTTGTTATTATCAAAATGATCATAAGTAATACAATTTAATCCCATTAAATTTCCATTGTTAAGTAAATTGTAGTATATTAAATCTAAAATAGCTCTATAATAATCTGCGACAAAAACATATTTTTCTTTTATTATAATTCCTTTTTTTTTGAAATTATCGGTATCATCATATATTCCAAAATCATCCCAGATTGAAAAGGTATTAATTTTAAAACCATTTCCTGCATAAGTTATTTTTTCATTAGGTAATTCGGTTATATTATCCCAGATATAGCCATGCCAGTCTCCTGTAGGCTCATTATTATCATCAGGATGATGGACATTAAGAGCATATTTGCCGGTTATATATTTTTCGCATTTCATGTTTAAAAATTTATTTCTTGGACTCTTGATTCTTCAAAAAGACTTGTTCCTCTTGGGATTGAGATTTTGTCTTCGGGAGCCATTCGAGCTTCGGTTTTGGTGGTTTGTTGATTAGGTTCGAATATTCTTCTTTGTAAATCTTCTCCCAATCTTCTTCTTGAGTCATATATTACCCCTCTCTGTAATAATTCTTCATCTGTAACTATACCATGTTTATCGGAGTTGTCAAGCTGGTTTAATATGTCCGTTTTCGCCATAAAAGCCATTATTACAGTAAAGTATATAAGAAATCGTGATATACTAGAAGTCCGTGATGGAAACACAGCTGTTTCTACCTCTTTATTCCCTGTGTCTGCTCAAGTTTTTGTTCCTGTTTCTGTGCGAAAATACCCTGTTCAAGTTTCTTGAAAGTTTCAGGATTGGCGAATTCTTGTGCCATGTCCTTATTAACATTCATTTCGGTAAAAAGTTTTTTGCCGAGTATATAATTATCGCCGATGGCTGCTACACATTCGCAAACGCCCTGGACATGCCCAAGTTTACGCGCTGTCTTTATTAATTGTTCTTGCTGATGAACGTCTCGATTAATTAGATGCATTGTTGGGTTATTTAAAGCGATGTTATCGTTCCAGCTGTATTCATTATTAATATATGATAGCTGAATTTCATTTGTTTTTTTATCTGTTTTTACTATATTAATAAAAATATCCCGTTCTGAATTTAAATTTTCTTTTGCCAGTTTTTCATAGTAATAATAATTATTTTCATTATTTGAAATAATGGCAACACATTCACCACCGCTTACTCTTAAAAATTCATAAATAGGTTCAATTTCTTTTTCATTATCAATATAATTCCAAGATACCAATTTATTATCGCCGTTTAATACAGCAATGACGTTTATATCCTCTTCCTGTGTTAAAATATCCTTAAACATATCGCATAAAGATACTTGGTTAAGACTTTCTTGTTTTAACAATTCATGGTTATATATTTTACATTCAGGAGGAAGTTCTTTTTGAAAATACTGACCGTTAGAATCAATGACAGAATAGCTTTCATCACCTAAAACAAGGTCTCCTGCAAGATTAATATTTAATTTATCAAATAATTCATAAGCTTTTTGAGCGGTAATTAAATCACTGCTAGAAGGTAAAGAATTGCCACTTGGATGATTATGGCTTATCCATGCTTCTTTAGGATTTAAGATTTTTATTTCATTCTCTAAATATTCTAATATTTCTTTCGGGAAAGGTATTGTTACTCCAGGTACTCCTGCAGTATACGCCCTGTGAGCTAATATTTCTCCTTTTTCAGAAGTTAGAATTATATTTGATATTTCTATTCTTGGATCTCTAAGTAAAGAAAGCAATGCGGCGGCGGTTTCATGAGAACTTGAAATTCTCTCAATGACATTCATGCCTTTTATTTCTTGGATTCTTGATTCTTCGACGATGCTTGTTCCTCTAAGTATTGAGCTTTTGTTTTTGAAATCCCCTGAAAATCCGGTCTTGGTGGTTTTTGCATGAGTTTCGGATATTCTTCGTAAATTTTCTCCCGTTCTTCCTTTGAAATCATATATTACCCCTCTCTGTAATAGTTCTTCATCTGTAACTATACCATGTTTTTCGGAGTTGTCAAGCTGTTTTAATATGTCCGTTTTTGCCATAAAGGCCTTTATTATTGTAAAGTATATAAGAAATTGGGATATATTAGAAGTCCGTGATGCAAACATAGCTGTTTCTACCTCTTTATTCCCTGTGTTTGCTCAAGATTTTGTTCCTGTTCCTGCGCAAATATGCCTTGTTCAAGTTTTTTATATGTTTCCGGATTTGCAAACTTTTGTGCCATGTCTTTGCTGACATTCATTTCTGTTAATAATTTTTTCCCGAGTGTATAATCATCGCCAAGAGCAGCGACACATTCGCAAACACCATCTATATAACCTGCCTTTTTGGAAATTTGAAGTTCTTTATGTTGTTTTTCTATGTTATCTTTTATAGATTCTATGTAATTGAATATTTTTTTCATGTTTTCTTCACTTGGATTATCAGATAATATTTCATAATTTTTATAAAAATGATTAGCTGTTATTTCCGCAATGTGTTTTGCGATATTTTTATCTCCTATATAAAATAAGGTTCCTCCTTCAGTAAACGGTATGTATTCTTTATCATTTCTATGAGTTTTAAAATCAGTTACAACTAGTCTTACGTTATTACTGAAATCAGAAGGATTAATAGATTCTATTTGAAAAATAATTTGCTCTCCTTCAGTCAAGTCATTGCTTTTACAATTACAACTAAAAAATTCATCAATTGGAAATGGTTCTTGATTATGAATTAGTTTTCTGTACTTGTTATTTTCCCATTTAATAGACATAAATCACCTCTTAACCCCCTGTGTCTGCTCAAGTTTTTGTTCTTGTTTCTGCGCGAAAATACCCTGTTCCAGTTTCTTGAAAGTTTCTGGATTTGCGAATTTTTGTGCCATGTCTTTATTGACATTCATTTCTGTTAATAATTTCTTACCCATGTTCTGCTCGTTGCCGACAGCCGCGACACATTCACATACACCCTGGACGTAACCGGCTTTACGCGCTGTCTCCAGTTGGTTTTTCATGGCGGCAGGCGCTGCTTCGATTAAGCTATATAAATAATTCTTCGTGCTTATTTGATCTTTTAATCCCATTGTATTAAGACGTCTGTTTACTGCTTCTTTGCGTTGAGGCGGTATATTTTCTTTAAGAGCTTGAATTGCAATATAAGGACGTTCTGTAACAGCTTTTGACTGCGCCATTTGTTTAAGAGTTCCCATGATGTTTTTGTCATTCACGTTATCAAGGTTTATATGTTCGCAGCCGTCATGTATTGTGATATTAGGATTGTCTTTCGTCATTATTAAACAATTATCTTTTGCTCCTATTTTCGTGTTGTTTCCGGCTACAACCAAACAGTTATCCGCGGCTTGTACTGTGCAGTTATCGCTTGCGTAAACAACACAATTATCTTTCGCCATAATCGAACAATTTTTCTGACCATGTAGTGTAGACTCTCCGCTTCCTGAAAGAGCGGTTACATCAGTACCTTTAGCGGTTGCTTTTTGATAAGTATATACCTTACTGCTCCCGGAAGCAGATACAGCAGCTTCATCGTAAGCATGGACTGTGCAGCTGCCGTCAGCAGATATTTTTGACGCGCCTTTAAGAGTTATTTGACAATGTTCGATAACATTCCCAAAAGCTGAATCATGCAAATTAATTTTACAGTTACCTTTTGCGATAACATTGGCGTTTTCATAACCATTAACGGTTACCTTTCCTTGAGCCGCGACAATGCCGTTTTCTTTAGCGGTTATTGTAATATCTGTATTGTCAACAGTTTTACAGCGTCCGTTTTTCCCAACTGTTACATCAGTTTTAACGGTAATAAAATCAGTATCTTTGTTATTCTCAATAACAAGCTCATTTCCCATATACAGCTTGTCTTTTATGGCTTGATTATATTCTGCCTGGCTGCTGATTATTATTTGCGGCATGGTAGTCTCCTTATTTGGATTTCTTTTGCTGATCTCTTTTCTTTGGTTTTTTATGCGTTTTTTGATCGTAATTGTTTTTTACTTCTTTTTTAATCATATTAGTACTCCTTTAAGTTGATTTATAAAAACCCCCGGAACGTGATACAATGTAAGTGTCAACCCAACCACCGCTTGTGCGGAGGTATCACACCACGGAGGGTATTCCCATGAATGAAAATCAAGAAATCATCGCCAGATCTTTGGAAATTGCAATTAAATTAAATGCCGGAAAAGAATTATCTTTAATTACGAATTCCGATGGTAATGTTTTTATAAACGATCATTTACTCAGTACAATGGAAACAGTTATCCGAGTTATCCACGGTAAAAATTTATATAACCTCATAGATGATTGCAATAAAAGAGATATTTGGATTTACGAAAATAAATAATTATATCTTTTTTAGATATAAAACAATAGGTGTCCTTTTCCTTTCTCTGAACCCTATAATCATATAACCAAGAGGTTTTAAAACTTCCTGGATATTGTTTATGTCTTTTATATCCATGTTATTCCACATAAATTCTTCATGTTCGGCTTGTACTTTTGCTTGTATATTTTTTTGTTCTTCATTAGTCATATTTAATTCCTCCTTTAAGTTGATTTATAAAAACCTCCGGAACGTGATACAATTATTGTATCCAACAACCACCGCTTGTGCGGAGGTATCACACCCCGGAGGGTATTCACATGAATGAAAGACAAGAAGCAGAATGGCTCTATGGTAAAGGTCTAGAAATTGCAATTTTATTAAAAGGTTCTAGCAAAAAGAAAATAACCGCAAATTCCATAGACGAAATTATTATTGACGAATACGGCGATATAGCAGGAAAGATTTCTGGCATAATCTTTAACGAGGCCAAAAAATTAATTGCTGCTAAACTAGTTTAATAAATTAACTAATTGTAGCCTTAAAAGTTTCTAGAAAGGTTTTTGATGTTTTTTTTACGACATTACTTTCGCTGCCGTCAGCGGGACTCCCAAAGTCATCTCCGGGAGAGTCAGGAATACCTAAAAAGTGTAATTGTAATGTTGGATCATTATTACCGGAAAAACCTATAATTTCATATCCAAGAGGCTTTAATACTTTTTGGATTTTTTCGATTTTATAAACAGCAAGATTGTTCCATGAATATTCTAATGCTTCTTTTATTTCCTCTAAATATCTTTTTTGAGATTCAGTTTGTTCAGTATTAGACATATTTTGTCCCATAATTTACCTCTTCACTCCCTGAGTCTGCTCAAGATGTTGCTCCTGATTAGGTGCGAATATACCCTGCATTTCGATATTATTTTTAATAAGAAAGCCACTTTGACCTTCAAAATCATCACCCCAATCATTTACAAATTTATCTTTCATTATCTCCTCCTTAATTATTCTGAGCTTTTATTTCATCAAACTTTTTCTTATCGATATGAGTTGTTGATAAAATTTGTTTTGCAAGATCTTTTCTGCCGGAATCGACCATTATCGAAGCGCATCGCACAATAGCGCCGTTTCTGCTTGCTAAAAAAGTTTGTTGGATTTGCTGTAAGTTGTCTTGTTCATTCACTTAAGTTTCCTTTAATAGAGATTATTCAATGAATAATCTCTATATATGGTTTTACATCTAATGTCTGCGCGATTGTTGTTGTTCTTGATGATGTTGAGGCTGATCTATCTTTTGCGATGCCATTTTCGCTTCTTTGATCACTTCCTTGCAAACAACACTGGCATCATTGGAAATTTTTGAAAGCAAGAAAGGGTTAGTATGTCCGTTTCCCATTTTTTCATAAAGTGTATTTTCCATGTTTTTAGCAAATTCAGCTGCCTGCTCTTTAGTTACCTGGAATTTACTTCCCATCGATACGGCTGCTAAATATTGACCAATGTATTGCACAGGATCGGTTGATGAGCAGATAATATCGGGGCCGGATTGTTTTTCTTTGTTTTCAAGTTTAAAACCTGTACCGTATTGGGTTTGAAGGTACGCTTCTTTTTCTTTCAGTTTCTGATGCTGTACTTCTTCAGCATATGCTTTTACTTCTGCGGGCTTTGATGTTTGAGCAACATTAAACAAGCGGATACTTTTGTTTTCCCAATCTCCTGTTTCTTCGTTCTTTTCACTGACATAAATTGATACGCCTTTTTGTCCTTGACGAATGGCGATATCCGGGTTTGATACTCTTGCTTTTTGAACTTGATCAAATGTTAGGTACTCTGCCGACGGAAAGCCGTTTTCCCGTGCATGTTCCTTAAGAAACATCATATTCGCTCCGTGGTAAAAAGTACCATTGACCAAATTTACTGCAGGCTTTGTGTCTGCAAACCCATCCGCGCCCGGGAGGCAGCAAAGGTTTCCGGCTTTCATAGCCTCAGTTATTACCTTACGCTGATGGACTGTAGCGAGAAATGCTTCCTCTTTTGGATCTCTTGCATTTCCTTCCTGTTCGTTTAAATCTGACATTCTATTCTCCTTGTTAAAAATATTTTCATCTGCCTGAGCAGGTGATTTAAGAGACTGTTCTTCTTTTGACATCCAAACGTAATCAGGAGCTTCCGGGTGGTTTTTATGATATTCTTCACGAGCTATTTTTTCGGCAGTTTTTGTATCATATCCTTGACCCGTTAATTCCATGTGTCTTTCTGAAATAACTTCAAAAGCGTTATCTATTTCTGACATATTAATTTCCTTTTTTATTTGTTCGATTTTATTGTCATTTATATTTGCATCAAGGTATTCACTTAAAGCAGCAAAACCTATTCTTTGGTTTGGAAAATCATTTTTTAAATTTGTTAGCGTATCTTCAACTAATTTTTTCATTATTTCGATACCAACATCGAAACGCCAATAATGATCTGGAGAGTTATATTCAAAATCTTCTGCATACTTATAAATGGATATACTGGATTCATTATCATCTTCTCTTTTTACACCAATACAATCAATATCAGAGGCAAATTTAATTTGTTCTGTAGAAACTAAATTTATTTTTTCATCAGGGCTTTCAGTGTGAGAGGTTGTTTCCCATTGAAATTTTACTTTTTGGTCAAAATTGTCTGCCATATTAATATCCTTTTTTTATTTGATTTTCTTTTACTGGCTACATAAAGCACTTTTTCTTCTTCATGGGCTCTTTCAAGGAAACGTTCAAAAAATATATAAAACCTCCGGAATGTGATACAATTATTGTGACGAAACAACCACCGCTTGAGCGGAGGTATCACACCCCGGAGGGTATTCACATGAAAGAAGATCAAGAAATTATTGCTAGAGCACTGGAAATTGCTATTAATTTAACAAAAGCGGATTATAAATATCTGCAATTAAATGAAATTAATAGAGGTAGTTTACATTTGAAAGAACCTTTATTTACAACTCTGAAAAATGTTATCAGAGTAATTAATTCAAAAAACCTAATTGACAATTCCACTATTGTCAGAGTTTTCCCCGGAGAAAAAGTCCTTCCCGACAAAGACTAGATTAAGTTTAAAATAAGAGTCATTGCGCCTAACATCTTTAAAACCGCGAATTTTATATCCAAGAGGTTTTAAAGCCTCTTGGATTTTTTCTACTTTGTTAATTAATAAATCCATATTGTCAATATCATCTTCATCCATAGAAAGCTCCTTTATTTAAATTTGTGTTATTAGCGCTACTTTATCATGCCCTGCTTGGCGAGCAAGAGAGATATCGTTACCATACAACCGTCCTCTTATTAAGGCTGTACGATTTAATTCTATTTTTTTATATGATTTTACTTCGCCGAGTTCTACTGATTTTTCAGCGAACTCTTTTGCTTCTTCAATGTTTATTTCCCTGTATGGAGCCCATGAACAGGATTGTCCGAGTTCATATATACGATCATATAATCTGTCCGCTATGCCGTATTTAAAACTCTTGCGAAATTTAAATTTTGCATTTTTTCGTATAGATTTTTTTGCAATACGATCAATAGTTTTAATTAAATATTCAAACATTTCTTTTGCTAAGAATGTATAAATATCCAATCCTACGAAAATTAAAGTTCCATTTGATTTATATTTATAAACACCGTATAACCAAGAAACTGCATTAGAAATTATTGATTTCCATGGAACATAAGTTTTTACATATTTTGTACTGATTGAATTAAAATATAATATTGATTCATCAAGATTATATTTTGAAAGAAGTTCATTTGCTTTTTCAAGAGCAATGGCAGCTTCGTTCTCATTATCACTTTTTGAAAGAGCGAGGAGTTTTTTAATTTTTTCTTTAATTACTTCTATTTCTGGGTACATAACTGTTATTTGAATTAGCTTTATAAAAAACAGGTGTAAGTCTGCCGTGCTGTGATGCAGCCGTTTGTACATTTACAACATCGCCTTCTAATAATCCCATTTTCATTTTGGTTTTAAAATCGTACATATTAGGTGATTTTAATAACGGAACGAAAAAGGCCTTGCCATTTTGGCATTCAATAATTACAGCATGATTATTACTGGTATCGTCTTCCGGTTTAAATAATTTTGTTACTTTACCTGATATTTTGCCGTCTTCGCCTGAATATATTTTTAAATTTCTTTGATCTGTAAATTGAAGCTGTGAACGCGCTACGAGGAATGTATTGTATCTTGAATTAGCGCGAAGGCTGTCCTCCCATTTTGGATCGAGGTTATATGTACCGTTTGTAAAAGTACATAAATTCATTTTACGAAGATTCTCAAGTCTTGTAATAATTGCCTCACGATGTGTATATATATGTTTTTGATTAACGCTGTCATTGATACAAATATTTTTTATTTTTTCATCAAGCAGCGTGAAACGCAGCGCTTCAGGCTCTTTTGATCTTTCAAGTTCTATTTCCGCTCTCGTTCTGCTTCCTACTTGTGACGTGCAAATATCTCTTGCATACTCTCTCATAAATGTTTTTACAATATCAGGAGGAAAATCTATTTCACGTCCATCTTTGGCTTTCCCATTAATTAAGAGATGAGTGTGTGGATGTGCTGTATTATAATGATTTGCTCCCTGCCAGAAAAATTCATATCCTGTCTGTTGTTCTAATGTTTTTATAAAACGCTCGCCTAAATCTTTAAGATCAACCTTATCGGACTGCGGACTTAAAAAAATACGGAAATTGAGGTCAACCATATTTTGTTGATATTCTTTAATATCTGTGCCGTAAAGTTTTGCGCGGCTACCGTCAATATCTGTCCCTTCTCTAACAAGATATTTTTCAAGCTGTACTTTATGTGCGGCTCCACTTTTGGAGTATTGCATTTTAGCAACGCATTTCTGTCTTATATCTGATGGTTTTTTTATAATGCTGAATGATTTACCTTTACTCGCGTAAAACGAAGCTCTTGTTTTCCCTTTTCTTGAAGAATGTTTTCTGAGTAATTTTGCAAGTGTCATAACAGCATCTTGATCGCTTTTTTTCCGTTTAAAATTAGGATTAATTCGATATGGTTTGTCTTCAAATAAAAAATGACGCATTATTATTTTTTCCTGTATTTTTTTTCATTATGATGCTTTTTTAAAAGTCTCTTTTAAACTGATTACTTCAAAAGCAAGATCGATGGTAAAAGAATCATCGTAAAGATCGAGTCTTATCTTTGCTCTGCCTTTTCTTTTATCAACTTTTACTATTCTTCCTTCAAGACCGGCCATCACTCCTTCAAGTACAATGATTCGATTATTTTCGTTAAAATATACTTTTGATACGCCAGCTGTTGAATTTGGCGCACTTATAAAATGATGTACTAATTCCATATCTTTTTTATTAAGAGATGTTATACAGCGATTAGAAACAAGAAAGCGATGGAATCCATCAATTTTTTTAAGCTTCCATTGATAATTAATAATATTGTCTTCATTTTCGGATTCAATAAAAACATATCCTGGAAATACAGCAAGTTTTGAAGCTTTAATTTTTCCGGCCTTTTTGATATTAAGCTGCCTTTTTGGAAAATGTAATTTAAAGCCAGTATCGGGATTTTCTGAATTAAACAGTTTTATGTATTTTTCTTCGGAGCGTGTTTTAACTTGTAATGCGTAATAATTCATTTAATCAGTCTACTCGGCGAGCAATTATAACTTAATATTATTCCAAACAGCACGTCTAAGCTTGTCATATGGTTTAAATATAATTCTTCCGTGAGCTGGTACTACATCGTTCCCATTTAATGCTATTGGTGATTTTCTAGCCTTCACTTCTTTTACAGAGAATGATCCAAATCCGCGAAGCTCAATTCGCTCTCCTCTGGAGAGAGCTTCAGCAATTGTATTGAAAATTGCCTCAACACAAGCAGAAGCCTCTCGAACAGGAATGCCTCTTATTTTTATTGATTGATTTATTACCTGTGTTAAGGAAGCTTTTTTAATCATTGTTTCCCTTCAAAAAATTAAAGAAGTCCCTCCTGTGGTATAATAAGAATAGGGCACAAACCAAGCCTAAACTAACTATATCCAAAGGAAGGACATTATGAACGAACAGGAAATTAGGGCTTTCGCACTGGCGATTCATGTGAGGTTTCTTGACCCTGAACAAGTGTCCAGCCAAAAAATATTTGAACTAATCTATTGGCTTCATGATCGCAAAGTAGAATAGCATTCTCTAAATGTTTTTCTTTCCCTTGTGAAAAGGGAATAGCTTCATTATTTCTGAATAATTTCCATTCCCAACCAAACATTGTTTTTTTTACTTCACCATAACAATTTGGCTCATAATTTTTTTTATAAATATTTTTCATAAAATCCTCCAAAAAATTCTTATTAATTTATTTATAACTTGTGTTTAAGCAACTTTTTTTATAATAGTAATCCGTTAGAATTAATCTTTATTTAATTAATCTTTTTCTCTTTGTTTTAGAATGATTACTCTCTATTTTTTTCTCATATTCTTTAACTAATTTATAAGCTGTTTTAATTTGCATTTCTCCACTACGAACTTTTTGCAAAATTTCATTAGGTGCATCTCTAAGTAACTTTTGAGCTTGATAAACAGTTGAAAGACATATTTTATATTGATTTGTTATCCTTTGTATTTTTCTACCATCGCCATTTTTATATTTTCCAAAAGGAAGCTTTTCAATTTCATTTAATAATAAATTGTTACGAATATTAATCGTTCCATTATTTATATAATTTTTATGATTTTCAAGGAAATAATTAATACCATTTATAACCAGATGAATTTTATTTAGTTCAATTTTTATAGGTATATCTAAAATAATATTAAAAGTTTCAGTATTTAAACTCTCTTTCATATTTAAAGTATATCACTATATTAATGAAAACCTATATATCCTTGATCTTACCGACTGCGGGCTATTTTCCACCGGTGGAATAACTAAAGTGTACCAGTACATTTCGGTAGAATATAAGCGTTTTCGGTAGACTAATCGGTAGAATATGCCTCTTTAAATGCTCTATCGGTAGACTTTGCGTCTTAAAACAGTCTACCGGTAGACAACAGCTCCGGTTTCATGTCTCGTAAGTACCCGATGTATCGGGCATATATATATCTAACTCCTTGCAGGATATAGAGTTACGTTAACCCTATATATATGTCAAACGTGGTATATATATAGCTAAGTCCTTATGACATAAGGACTTAGACTATGGTATATATATATCCTTTATCTTGCCGACTGCGGGCTATAAAGTGTACCAGTACATTTTGAGAATCTACCGCTTACTGCCTTCGGCAGTAGCTTTATAAAGACAACTCGTTCGGCTTTTCTAAAGAAATGGGTAACAATCATCTCCGAAGCGTCTATCTGGTCTTTTTCTACAAGGTGTTGAATCACGGCCGCGAGCAGCTGGTCTCTTGAGCTTTCATGCCGCGGCTGAGGAGAAATAACAGTTTTTTGTTCGTTGTCCTTATTGTTAAGTTCTCTGCGCATTTGCGACCCTTTTTTGATAGATATTACACCCTCCTTAACGTTTTCCATAATCTGCTGCGCTTCCTCTCTGATTTCTTCCGGAGCTTCGCTGTTTATAAGTCTGGCTTGTTTGACAGTGGATTCGCTGATCCCTAATTTATCTGCCAATTCTTTTGCGGCATTTCCTTCACCTTTTGCTCTTTTTGTATCCGGCATCATTTTAACAGCCATAAGAATTTCATCACTTGTAAGGTTTCTGCGTACAACCTGTCTTGCAAGACAGTAAAGCATGAGTTCTTCACGGCTTGCGAATTCTTTATAAACAACAGGAATTTTTTTTAGCCCTGCGTTTTTGGCTGACTGTAGGCGCGTATGGCCGTCGGCTAAGATATTAGTGCCTTTCTGTAAAGTAACAGGCTGGCTTTCGTCGTAGCCGTCTTTAATTATGGACTGCGTTATTTGTTCCAGCAGTTTTACATCAATTTTGAAAAAACTGGCTATTTCCGGATCGATGATTATTTCATCAACGCTGACCATTTTAAACTGGTTCTTGCCGATGGCGTTATATCCTGCGGTGGCTGGCGCTTGTAGTTTAGTTGGCATCGGGAACCTCCCGAGAAGACAGCTCTATCCAGAATTCAAATTTTTTTTCGATGTCCCTTTTGCTTCCGTCTATCATCATTAATTCAAATTGTTGTTTGGGTGTTCGTCTGTACTGTTCTGCTAATTTATTTACTGCCACAAATTGATCTGAATTTAACGTGTAAGTTACTGAAAAATTTCTCATCGAATTATCCATCAGAACACCTCCGGCAGATTAAAAGGACAAACATTATTTTCCTTCCAATCCCAGCCCATTAGACTGAAAGCCAGCATAGAAACTGCATTGAAGAGAGCAGAGTTATGTACAGCTCCTGCATGACTTTTCAATCTGGCTAAAGGCATATGATAATCAACGAGTTTATGCACATGACTCGTCCATGGGAGCCATGTTTCAGTCGGTGTCAATGGAAATTCGTTTCTTTTATACATGGATGAAAAATCATGTTGTATACCTGATTTTGATTCTTCGAATCTTTTGTCATAACCGTTTATAAGCACAAACCAATTATTATCAATGTCTGTGTCTCTGGGTAATACGCTGGCAAAGAAGGCAGCAGCGTTATAACTGAATAAATCCTTCAAAACTGGCGTAATAACGTAATCTGACGCGTTTACAGCGTTCAGAACGATATTATCGTATGTTGGAGCGCAGTCGATGATGCAAACATCAAATTTACCGTAAAGTCCCGGTATCTTGCGTTTAAGCCGCTTCTCGTTCAATGTGCGCAGATCCGCCAAATAGGGCGTTGATGCAATTATCCAAATATTGGGCGTACTGGTCTGAATGATGTAATCGTTCAGATCGTTTTTTTCATCGCTGAGCGCTGACGCAATATTCAGATTTTCTGTTTTTGCAAGGTCATCGCCAAGAAAATGAAAACTGAGGCTATTGTTAAGATCGCAATCAATTAACAATACCTTAAAACCGGCAGCTGCAAGGCAGCGTGCTACAAGAATCGCAATATGTGTCTTGCCTGTTCCGCCTTTAATTGACGCAAGAGACACTACAGTCGTTTTACACGCGCTGCATAGGTCATCTTCGATCCAATAACAGGGTCTTCCTGTTCTTTCAATGCATTGACGGCAATCACCGTCAACGCAGCCGCAAATACGGCATTTTTTCTTTTCTTCTTTCATTTGGGTTTCCTCCGAAAAATATTATTTATCCCTGAAATAGGGAATAAATTAATAAATTGATTAATATTTTCTTGTATTCCTCCTTTGCTCTTGTTGTTTTTCTGCTTCTATTCGTTGTTTTTCAATATTTATTTGCTGAAGATTGTATAAAGCTATGTCTCTGTCTTTTTGGTAAGCTATTGAGTTTGAAAAGGAGCTGTTAAAGTTGTAATTTTGCGCATGATCAAGCATTGACGTGAATAATCCCCATAAAGCTACATCATCTGCTAAACACAGAAGTGTTTCTTTAATGAAATTTTGCAATCGTTCACGGGCAATATCTGCCGCAGCTGTTAATAAAATATCCATAATTTATTCTTGAATTTAAAAAGATGAGCGCTAAAGGGTTTACCCTTTACAGCAGAGTTGGAGGAGGAAACCCAGGGAAGAAAAAACCCTATTCACTCTTTTGGTCTTACACGGGTTGTGTTTACAGACCAAACCAACGCCAAGCTGGCAAATGATTTTGCAGCGCCCTTAAAACGGGATCACATTGGGAGAAATGTGTCCCTATCCATCACTGGCAGCCGAAACATACTCAGCGTGACCGGTTACTTTTCCGGTGCATACAGCAGAGATGGATTGTTTTTTGTTGATTAATGATACAAGTTAGTGACCCAAGATTTTTTAATTCCTTGTAATATAAGTAATTTAAAAATCCTCAACCGGCTAGGTCAGTCGCCTACGGCTCGTTCCCACGCCTTCCTCACCCACATTTTACCAGCCCTGGTCTTGCTGCGCAAGCCCTTATTCGGGCTGGCAAAACGTCAGTTACCTAGAACGTTATGCGCAATACAATTTCAATATTCGGATTATAATTCATTATAATTGACAAATTATTATATTAATGATTTAATTATAAATATGGAGAATTTATGTTAGCAAATAGTGTAAAAAATCAGACAAAGCAAATATTTCAAAATATAGAAATTTTACTTGAAAATATTTTGGAAAATGAATTTGATACAATAAAAGGAGGATTTAAGACATGGAAACATTTTTATCATTTAA
>Ga0209755_10000972_pt1 | contig 48127 bp, 40 predicted proteins | sample TergutCo191P1_FD_187301 | JGI IMG/M metagenome (GOLD analysis project Ga0209755, IMG submission 187301) | Cornitermes sp. P1 segment gut microbial communities from Petit-Saut dam, French Guiana - Co191P1 (SPAdes) (version 2) | ecosystem: Host-associated > Arthropoda: Insects > Digestive system...
CGACAAAGAAAGGCGGGAATTCGCTTGCAGATTTAATCATCTGCGCGAATTCTCGCCTTTCTAGTTGCCGCCATGCGCCGCACTGTTCGCAAATTCTGCACAATTCACGGGGTTTTAGAGCCCAGCGCACCGCTGATACCCGGTTCTCTTAGCGAGGCAGCCCCTTTTTATATAAAATTGTACTAAGTGCTTCTATCATTTTTTTGATTTGCTCCGCTTCAATTGTAATCGCCGGGTCAAACCTAAATAAGTTTGCCCGGGCAAGAAATCCTGTGATATAGCCTGCATCAAAAAGCTCTCTGTGAATCCTTTCTAAAGGAAAATTCTCATCGTTGTAAAATTCTATTGCAAACATTAGTCCAACGCCACGAACATCCTTAATACACTTATGCTTTTTCTGCAATGCTTTTAGTTCATGCTCAAGGATGATACTGATTTCTGCCGAACGCTTTATATAGTGATTATTTTCGATAACAGTTATAACTTCTTTCACAACAGCGCACCCAAGCGGGTCGTTTTGATGCGATTGAGAGTATCTAAACTCAGATTTTTCAGCCGAATCCGACACTCTCTTTGACAGCGCAATAACGCTTACAGGGTATCCGTTTCCGATACCCTTACCCATAGAAACAATATCGGGGCAAATGTCATAATGCTCAAATCCAAACCATTTGCCTGTCCGCCCAACACCTGTAGTAACTTCATTGACAATAAAAATGCCGCCATTTTGTTTTATTTTTCTTTCTATTGCCTTGATTAACTCTTTTGGCGGCAGCTTAACAAGACCCGACGCGCTGCCGGGTTCAAAAACAAACGCACCGATTTTTTCAAAAGCCACATCTTTCAAGAAATCGTCTGGATTTCCGTTGTATTCGGATAAATCAAGTGAAATCCATGAATCTTTATTGCGGTTGGCGGCCACGCCATAAGAGGATAAAAAGTAATTTTCAAGGCAGAGGAAATATTGCCCTTTCATAATCTTTTTTGCCAGTTGAATCCCAAACTCAACTGCTTCACTTCCAGAAGTAAGGAAAACACACTTGCCGCCATCAAAATTAAGCAACGCAAGCACTTTTTCTGCTGCTTCTTCTACAATCTTGGCTGAGTATCTGTAACCTATATGACTAATATGATTAATCTGTTTAATCATTGCATCGTTTATTTGTTTATTGCCATGCCCCAGCGGAACACACCAAATGCCTGATTCAAAGTCAATGTATTCCTTTCCGTTTTCATCAATGATACGGCAATTATCAGACGAAATAATGGCTGGATTGATTACATCATAATTGCAATTTAGGATTTTTGAATTTGCCATTGTAAATCCCCTCCTTATTTTTCTTAACAACTTCATAATAAGTACATGATACACTATGGTGAATTCATTATTACCTCGCGCCTAAACAGTAAGAATTTCTGAAGGGCGGTGGGAATGGGTAAGCGCGCCTAGCGAAGGCGCGTAATTAGTACGTCGGACGAGGGCAAGTGCCACCGCTCGGCTTGGTACAAGACGGGCACAGGCACTGCCCAAGCCGGCGGAATCATTACGTGTCGAGCGTTAGCGCGTCACACTCCCGCCGCCCTTCAGAAATTCTTACTGTTTAGGCGCGAGGTAACACCGGGGAGAGTAAAATGGCGCGGATTCTTATTGCGGAGGACGATAAATCTATAAACACCCTTGTGCGGAAAAACCTTGAGTTGGTGGGGCATACATGTGTTGCCGCATATGACGGCGAGGCTGTTTTTGATGAAATAGCCCAAAACACCTTTGATTTGATTCTGCTTGACATAATGATGCCAAAAATGGACGGTTTTCAAGTTATTCAGGAGATGCGGGAGGAAATTCCCGTTATATTTTTGACGGCGCGGGGTTCGGTGGAGGACAGGGTAAAAGGGCTGAAGCTGGGGGCGGATGATTATATAGTCAAGCCTTTTGACATGTTGGAGCTGCAAGCCAGAATAGAAACTGTTCTGCGGCGTTTTAATAAAATGGATAAGCAATTTTGCCTCGGGGAGGTTAAGGTGGACTTGGCCGGCAGGCAGGTATTTCGCAATGAGATGCTTTTGGATTTTTCGCCTAAGGAATTTATGCTGATTGAGGCATTGATTAAAAATCGCAATATAGCTTTGTCCCGGGACAAGCTGCTGGAAATCGCGTGGGGATACGAATTCGGCGGCGACACAAGAACTGTTGACGTACATATTCATACAATCCGCAAAAAACTTGGTTGGGAAAATGTTATCAAAACCGTGTATAAATTAGGCTATAGGCTGGAGGCTGGCAAATGAGGCTTAGGACATTTATCTCCACCTATTTGCTTTTTATTTGCATTTTGTTTGCCAGCGTCAGTTTTGTGTCCGTTCACATGACCAACAGTCAAATCAATATGTTAAAAGAAACCAGCGCGGGCCGGTTTCAAACCATTACAAGCTCGCTGGCCAGGGATGTTGCGGTTTTATGGGGCAGACATGTGGAACCCGCGTATTTTTACGATGCCGTGGACAGCCTTGTGCGGGGTTATGCCAGATACTATGGGCGGCATAATATTTATATTTCCCTCACGAATACGGAATTATCGTGGCTGGCCCACAGGCCCGAATTGCCGGAGATATCCACGGCGCACAGGGAGCAAAACCGCTTTATTAATATTATGGGGCCGCTTCCCGCGCCCTTTGGCCATTTTGTGCTGGAATATAACCACGATATAACCGGAAATGTAGCGGATATGCAAAATATCCAGCGCGTGCTGCTGCTTGCGGCTATTGTATTTTCAATCGTTGCGGCTATTGCTTTGCATTTTATTTTGGCGTCGATTTTCAGGCCGCTGTCAATTGTGGCGACGGCTTCAAAAAAAATTGCGGATGGCCGGTTTGGCGAAAGGATTCCCATAAAGGGGAAAAACGAGCTTGCCAATGTGGCCATTCATTTTAATAAAATGGTGGCGCATCTGGAGGAAGAGGCTTTGAGCAAGCAGCAATTCGCGGATAATTTTGCCCATGAAATCCGGACGCCACTGACATCAATTTACGGTTATGCCCAATATATGCAAAAAGCCCGCCTAAGCGAGGAAGAAATCATCGAATCGGCGGGATATATTTTGGCCGAAGCCGGGCATATGAGCAATGTGGCCAATTCCTTGCTGGAGCTTGCAACATTGCGCAACTACGCCCCCGCAAAAAGCGCGATAATAATATCAAAACTGTTTGCCGACATCAACCAAACCTTGGAAAGCCCCCTGCGTGAAAACGGGGCGGAGCTTATTTGTCATAGCGGCGACGATATTCTTATATATGGTCAGCAGGATTTAATCCGAAGCCTGCTGTTGAATTTATGCACCAATGGGATTAAAGCCTGTGCCCAAGGTAAAGGTAAAATCCATTTGGAGGCCGTGGCCCATAGTAATTTCGTGACAATATCCGTAACGGACAATGGCTGCGGCATCCCCGCAGAAAGTTTGGCCAAAATATACGAACCATTTTACCGTGTTGACAAATCCCGAAGCCGCGAGCTGGATGCCGCCGGAAAATCCGGCGCGGGGCTGGGCCTAACCCTTTGCAAGCAAATCGCCGAGGCCCATAATGCAGAAATATCCGTGCAATCCAGCCCCGGTTTGGGAACCATTGTAAAAATAAAATTTACAACTTCATGATATTTCCATAATAACTTCATAATAATCCGGTTTTATTATAAGACTCGTGAGGCCCACACAAATTAAATCGAGAGGAAAAGGAATCATGAAAAAATCAAGAACAAAGGAAATTATGAAGGTAGTAGCGGTAACGGCATTATCCATCGGAATGATGAGCGCGACTTTCCTTGGCGTTAATCGAATTGCCCTTGCAGCGGCCACAAACGGAACGGAAACCTTGCCGCCGATTTCTGCACCAGTCTTTGAGGCGGCGCAGACGGAAGATGCCAAAATCACGACTTTCTCACCGCCGGCATTAACGGTAGTTGAAAGCCCCAATCAGCAATATCACACCATACCCGCATATGCCTTGTCGCCGGAGGACGTCGCCCAAATAGGCGCGCGCTACATCTGGGACGTATTTGGCACATGTATTGACGGCGAATATGTAGAGCTATTTTTCGCCGCCCATGCAAGTCAGTCAAATACTTGGTGGGTCGGAAATGTGGACTTAGACGACCGATGGTACAATTTTACTATCAACGGTATCACGGGCGAGCGTATTGACATCAGTGTGCAACCAAATGGGCCGGTCTTATCCCCCGAAGAAATAGCCGCCATAGAGGAAATGAATTCCAGGGCAACTCGAATAGAACACGAGTCCGGGGTGGAAGTAGTAGTTTCAGAAGTGAGGCATAGCAGATGGGTGCTTTTAGAGTCCGGCTGGTTCGAAATGAGCCTTGCCGAGCAGATGGTTCTTGCCGGGCTTTCCCCCGAAGCACTTGAAGCCTACAAGCAAACTGCCATGGAATTGGCCCAGCGGCATTTTGACCGCTCCGTAGTGACAGATTTGCAATTGTACGCGCTGGGCGCAAGCAGCATTCTGATTACATTTATGGCCCCAGGCGAAACAGGTATACCAATTGACGTACTCCATTTTACAGCCACAGACGATACCGGCCGCGAAGCGAAAATTTTCATCCCTTCAACGGCGGCAAGGTGGAATTCTATACGTATTTCAACCCATCATAATGATTTCATCCCCGGCTTCGTCTACAACAGGCCCGGACTCGGGTAAACATAAGGAAGCCCCAACAAAACCGTGAAAATTCGGGATTGTTGGGGCTTTAAATCATCTTTCCGTTTACTCAATAACCATTACTTTGTCACAAGCCAACGAGAGCAATTTATCAGGGCTTACATATGGCTCTGGATGCAAATTATCAATGAAGTAAAAGCAGTCATCTTGATTGTCTTGAAAGGGCCTGAAATACTCAATGACATTGTCTCCCAAGAGGTTTTGCTTTATGTCTTTGCTTTTCGGAGTAAACGCCCATACGCCTAAAAGTAGTCGCTTACCAATTCTCATGCCCGGCACTTGAAAAATATATCCCGGAGTTGAGCCGACATAACCTCCCATCGTTGCACCCTTGCGAGGAAGCTTATCTAAACCATGCCATTCGTACATTTCACGATTTATGACGGTTATATATGCTCCTGTGTCATACATAAAATTTATTCTGTCTGAACCTGTACTACCTTCGCGAACAATTGGAATGTCAATGTAAACATGCCCTTTATTACGACTGTATTCGACTTTGGTTTTATCATCAATTGTGAGTGTCATCCCCATCACCAACCAACTCTAAAGTATGAAAAAAGCCCATTACACCCGGAACGCTGTCATAGTCAAAGTCTCTGTCCGTTCTTGGGGCATATTGTGGCTCTTTGAATTTATCATAAAAGCCATCGGATTGCCCCTCGAAAATAGAATCCGCCACCGCCACGGGTATACCACCAAGAAGTTTTTGGTAAGGGGAATAATCGCAGTTGGTAATGAGTATCCACTTTCCAATGTATTTCTCTTCCATTTCCTCAAAAGTCATATAGGTTGGATTATCTATTAGCATACGCATATTTATTGGCCCCTTTCAATTATGTTTTAAATTATATCATAATAAAGTTTTTATGGTATAATCACGGTCAAAACATAAACGGGTGATTATATGACAGTCACACGGGAAACTATTAAAAATCTGCTGGCTAATTTGGTTGTGTTTCTGCTGTTTCTAAACGCCCTAAGCACGATTTATTTTCTTGTTTTCGCAGATGTTAATTTTGCTTCATGGTTGTTGATTATTCCGTTTCTTTTGATGCAATATATCCGTGCCAACAAGGCTATGCCTGTCAGTGTATTTCTTATGCTGCACGCGGTTTTGGCTGTTGTCACGGTTTTTTTAATGGGAAATTGGTTTCCAATGGTGCTTATTGGGATATTTATGGCTGTTGCCTGCGTCTATTCCTTTGTTGCGCGTGTAAGACGCGAGTGGGAAATGAACCGGGCCATGGGCATAAACATTTTGATTGCGCACATTGTTATGTTTCTTTTAACAAGTATATCCGACGGCAACCCGGAGATTATCCGCTTGCAGATATTGGGCACATCCTTGATTATTTTAGGCTTTATAATTGCTTACATACACATGGACAATGTTGACATTCGCCTGAATATGATTCAAAGAATGGATAACAACAGGCATTCCGCTGATAATCTGCTGGCCAATAATAATCGCCTTATCTTGGTTTTTTCATCTGTGGTGGTTTTTATCGGGGCCGCTGTTATAACCCTTCCTTTTGGGCGGATGATTTTGAGCACGCTTGAAGCAGGGCGTGGATTCATTGCATCCTTGCTTCAGCTTCTGCGCAGACCTCCCGCAGATATTGAACTGCAATTGCAACCGCAACAGGATTTTGCAGATTATGTTTATGATTTTGATTATTATTATGGGTACAACCCGCTTGAGGCTATGATTACCGAGGAAATGATAGAAGAAACCGAGGAAGTCCTCTTGATAATTGAACAAATTAATTTTTGGACTAATGTACTGATAGCAGTATTTACGGTTTGTTTCTTAACTTATCTTTTTTACAAAAATTTTATTTTATCCAAAAGAAAAAGAGCCGGGGTTAATAAAACTACCGACAGCACCACCACACTGGCGCAAAACATTTTAAGCGATTTGCGGGATTTATTCCCCCGATTCGGAAGCCTGTCGCGTAATGCCATTCGGCGGGCGTATGCAAAAAAAGTAAACAGGCATATTCGCCACGGCGCGGATATACGGCTATCGGACACAACGGATATAATCGCGGAAAAAATTCCGGAGGATATAGAAGAATTGACTGCAATGTATGAGAAGGTGAGGTATGGACAATGGAAGCGGTAATCAAAAACATCGAAAAAGTAATTCTGGGCAAGACTTCGGAGATTAAGCTGGTGCTGGCGGCGTTTTTGGCGGGCGGGCATGTGCTGCTGGAGGACGTCCCGGGCACGGGAAAGACAATGCTGGCCAAGGCACTGGCGCGTTCCTTTGACTTTAAATTTTCCCGAATCCAGTTTACGCCGGACTTGCTGCCGTCGGAGCTTACGGGCATCAATTTCTACAGCCCCAAAACGGGGGAATTCACCTTCCGGCAAGGCAGCCTGTTTGCCAATATTGTGCTGGCCGACGAAATCAACCGCGCCACGCCACGTACACAATCCGGCCTGCTGGAATCCATGGAGGAAGGGCAGATTTCCGTTGACGGCGCGACGTATCAGCTGGAACGGCCCTATTTCGTAATCGCCACGCAGAACCCCATCGAAACACAGGGCACATTTCCCCTACCCGAAGCGCAGTTGGACAGGTTTTTGCTGCAATTGAGTTTAGGTTATCCCGAAAAAGCACAAAGCGTGGAAATTCTCAAAAATGCAATCACAGCCGCGCCGCTGGATGCCATAAATCCCGTCTGCACCTTGGACGACTTTAACAAAATGAAGAATGATGCGAAGACGGTGTTTATACATGATGATGTTTTTGCCTACATCGTGGAGCTGGCCGAGGCCACCCGCGCCCATGAATCCGTTACGCTGGGCATCAGCACCCGTGGCGCGCAAGCCTTGGCAAGGCTGGCACAGGCCTACGCTGCCATCGAAGCCCGCGAATTTGTAACCCCCACGGATATTCTATATCTTTTGCCTTATGTATTCGGCCACAGAATGATGCTGCGGGGCGGCCTGAAAAACCGCAAATCCGCCGTGCAATCGGTGCTGGAGGAAGTAATTTCCGAAGTAACCGCCCCTACCGAGGTATGGAGGCTGCCACGTTAGGAGGGTGTAAAATGGCAAGCGTAATGTCAAATGAAATCTTGCGAGAATTGCGCAAAAGAAAAAGGATGCGCCCCAAAGATGTAATCAAAATGCTAGACGGCGAGAATGAAACCAATAATGCTTTAGCCGAACTGACAGTATTGCGAGCCGAAAGCTTGCGCCAAAAACTAAGGGCTGAAAATGTAGACATTGTGATGAACGCGCTTAAAATGCCCGTTGATACATTTTTTTGCCCTTGCTTGGACACCCAAACCACAGGCCTTTTACAGCAAAAAAACACGTTGATGCACTATATGGCATACGCAGAAGAGGACTCTTATTATCGCAAAAAGGCAATAGATTTAATTAACCAGCTAAAAAAGGCCGGTCTTTTTTCCGAAGGTGTCAACTATCAGTTTCTTCTTAGCCAGGAAATCCGCATACAAGAGGCTCTTGAGAAAAACCCCTCAAAAATCCGAGAGCTGATTTTTGAAGGATTGAGCATAACTTATCCGGAGGTAAAAAAAGACGAGTTTTCTGGGGAGGTTCTGATATTTGAAGAAGCGTCTCTATTTCACAGTCTGGCACTAACCTATAAACGCGAGGGCAATACTAAGCGAGCCATAGAGCTGTTGCATGACATACTTACGGGGCTTGTCCTTTTATCCCAAGACGACAGGGACAAAGAGAGAATGCTTGCGCCTATATTTTTAACATTGGCAGAGTGCTACATAGAGGAAAAAAATTTTGCGGAAGCAATGAAAGCATGTGATGACGGATACCAAGCAACCATGAAGCGCAATAGCGGGCTTCACGCGCCGGACTTTGTACAGCTTAAGGCATACTGTCACGCACAGCTTGGCGAGGCGGATAAATCCCCGCCACTGCTGACCCAGGCGTATGCGGGTTACTCCTTGTTGCGAAGATACAGCAAGGCAGATGAGTTGTTGCCATATGTTACCCCCCATGGCATGGAAAGCATTCGCCCACCCATGCCCGAGCCGATTTTCAGCTACGGAAAGCCCCTAAAATGCAGTAGCATTGGAGAACTGTTTGAAGCTTTTCGGTATGATGAGGGTTTGTCCTTAAAAGACGTTTGTGAAGGTATTTGCCAGCCAAGCACTTTGTTTAAAATTGAAACCGGAAAGACCCCGGGCAATGTTTATCATCTGGAGGCTATCATGGAACGGTTTGGGCGGGATATTGATAAATATTTTTACACATTTTTACCCTATGATGAATTTGGAGTTAAGCAGCTGCGTGACAAAATATGGTCTTTGGCAGTAAATGCGCAATATGCGGAGGTTTCGGAGCTGTTGAGCGAGCTTGAAAAAGAAAAACGGTTTAAGTCCGGAGTTGGACTTCAATTTGTAAAATTAATAAAAGCACAAATATATAAGAAAGAAAATGGCGTTGGCACAGAGCATGTGGCAAAGCTGAATGACGCACTAACCACTACTAGAGAAAATTTTGATTTAGAGATGGTTGCACGCACACGCCTTAGCAGATGGGAGGTTATTACGCTTAATCAAATGGCTAACAGCCTGTGTGCAAGCGGAAACTCGAAAAAAGGCTTGCGCCTATTCGAAGACTTGAAAGAAAGCATGGACAGATACTATGTAGATGAATCCGCAAAGATGCTTATGTATACCACTATACTGTATAATTATTCTAAGTATCTGGGGCTTGCAGAGCGGTATAAGGAAGCCCTGGAGTTTGCGCATCTTGGAGAGGAATTGGATGTGAAGCATTGTAAGCTTAAAAGGCTACCGGGATTTGCTATTAACCGAGCTTGGTGTATGTCTGAAACGGGGTATAAAGAAAAATGCCTTCCGTATTTTGCCCAAGCCTACTATGGCTCAAGACTTTTGGGAAAGCATGGTGATGCTAATGCTATTATATCGTATGCTAAAGAGAAGAAGCTTGGTATTAGCTTTTAATTATTGGTCACTATTTTCATTGTCGTCACCTATGGAAAAAGGGGCGATATCGTCATCCGCCTCATAGGCAGCAACAGGTGTGACTAGCAGCGTTGCCCCCGCTATACTAAGCAACAACCCCAACACGACCATTTTCTTCCGCATGTTTTTAAACACTTTGCTCACCTCCTCCGTTTGGTTGCACTGTTCTCAACTTAATGATGGACACATTTTAACTTTCGGAAAAAGTAGAATGTTGTCGAATTTGGAAACACATTTCATTTCCAAGGTCGATAACATTTTATTTTTTTATATGGTATTGTCTCCTTGCTGGCGCACACAAGGGCTTGCAATCAGAGCAAGATACCAGTACCAATAATGAATGTAGGAGGCATAACATGGCATGTGTATCTCCAAAGATGGTTAAAAAGAGCATGTATTCCCTTTATGTTCCGAAGGATGACGGCACCTACATAGCTTTTAGTGGACATTCGGGAACCATTGTACACATAAATGAAGATGCTTTCATTACAGAACTTAAAGGTATCTTAGAGAAAAAAGATAAGGAAGGTTTTCTTTATGACTGTAACAGTGAGATGCATAAATATTTCTATGACAATGAAATATTTGTAGACACTGATATTGATGAGTATCGGCTTGCTATGTACTCTTATCAAGACCGCGTTGTTAGGGATAAAACATTATCGCTAATATTAATTGCTTCCAGACAATGTAATTTACGATGCGTGTATTGCTATGAGGATTTTAAAAATGTACACATGCAAGAAATTGTTTACGAAAATGTCCTGAAGCTTATTGAAAATAAGCTTGTATCAAGGGAGTTTAAAGGGGTTAGCATTGAGCTTTTCGGCGGGGAACCATTTTTACCCTTTGATGACCTTATTGTATTCTTGCAAAAAGCCAAAGATATTTGCGATAAGCTAGGTGCCCCATTTGCAGTTGGTGCAACAACTAATTTTGCCCTTGTCAGCCCGGATAGATTTAAACAGCTCTGTGAGGCTAATTGCCTTTCATATCAAGTTACGATAGATGGATTAGCCAAAACCCATGATAAATACCGTCCTAATACGAATGGAAAAGGAAGTTTTTCTGACATTATAAACAATTTAATGGAAGCAAAAAAAACATCATTCAATTTTAATATTACAATTCGCACCAATTTTAACGACGAGGTTCTGAAGGACGCTCAAGAGTTTTTTGAGTTTATAAAAGAGAGCTTCGATGATTCTCGCTTTGAAATTTATTTCGAGAGCATAAAAAAGCTTGGCGGCAAAAATGATGGGACTGTTGATACGCTAGGAGATGATGAGTTTATCGTCAGACAAGAAAGAATAGCAAAGATTGTTTCGAAAATGGGTATAAAGAATACGGCCTTAGATATTATGACTTCACCTTTTATTAGCATTTGTTATGCAGGCAAGCATAATTATTTTATCATTGACTGCGATGGGACTGTACGCAAGTGTACTGTTGTGTTAGATGATGATACTAATAAAATCGGAGTTTTGGGGGAAAACGGGGATTTACACATAGAGCATAGCAAACATTCATGTTGGCTTGGTAGAGAGACCATTCTTCCGGAAAAGTGTAGCAAGTGCAAAATATTTACAATATGTTTAGGTGGACGATGTGTTCTTACCAATAGCATCAACTGTAACCCATCAAATAGGTTTCGAGAAATCGAAAATATACTCAAAAACTGTGTATACGCCGCAACCACCAGTGTTATGTCTTGCTTGAAAATAAGCTTTATCGCGAATGGTCTTCATGGCTTCACCTCCTTAGGCTGTCCATGTAGGTAGACCCTAGCTACGAAAGGGCAAAATGATTCGTGCGGTATAAGTTAGCTGTGCGAATCATTTTTTGTTCATTATCTAGCTTTTTATCCTTCATAAAAAAGGGGCTTATTATGAGAAAACATAAAAACAGCCAGTTCAAATGGATTCTTCGCCAAGCAAAGGGCTTTAGGCCATTGATGATACTGTTGATGCTTATTTCTGTCGCTTTGGCTGTAGGAATATTTGTATTGGCTCTTATGATACGAAATATTACTGAAATAGCCACGGGTGATTTATATGCCCCGTTATCACACTCTATATTTACAGCAATAGGGGCTGTCTTATTTTCGGGAACCGTTTTTGTAGCGGGGAGAATTTTGACAAGGGTTTTGCGTGTTAAAGTCGAAGGTAGGTTGAGAACAAATCTCCTTGAAGCAATATTTACGCGAAACTTTGCGGATATTCAAAAAATCCATACGGGTAAAATGATGGTGCGTTTGTCTGACGATATTGAGCAAATATCCCTATATCTGCCTTATTTAATTTCAGGAATAGGAAGAAATATAACGATGATGGCAGGCGCGACCCTGGGCTTGTTTTATTTGAGCTGGCAAATGGCATTAATAATTATTGTTGTTCTTCCTGTATCGGTATTTTTTCTCAACCTTTTTGGCCCTCACATACGAAAGAGAAGCATGGTAAATAAGGATGATGAGGAGAGACATCGTACTCACATGCAAGAAAGTGTGAGCAAGTTACAGCTTTTTAAGGTCTATGGCATGATGCGCAAAGTTATTTTGCGGAACCACGACCTTTATTCAAAAAAATACAAATCATCTATCCGGCTGGCATTTCTCGAAGGAATGTCTGAATATACAAACACGCTTCTAAGCTATGGAATGTTTTTGCTTATATTGGGTACAGGTTCTTTGTTTGTATCCCGTGGAGTGCTAACCGTCGGCGCACTTGTTGCCACAACGACCTTAACCAGCTATATTACAAACCCATTTACTACACTTTCAGAATACATATCGGATTTGGCAAAATCCAGTGCCTCGGCGGAAAGATTAAGAGAGCTTATTAACCTACCTTCAGAGCAAGACCTTATATCCAGCTCGCATATTACGCCAATTTCATTAAAGCTATCTGATATCACATTTTCTTATGACGATATGGATGTACTAAAGGGGGTTTCTTTGCAGGCAAACTTAAATGAGATAGTTGGAATAGTAGGTGAAAGCGGTAGTGGCAAAAGCACCTTGATTAAAATAATCATGGGCTTGTACTGTCCCAAAGATGGCGACGTTGAGTTGGCTGGAAAATGCGGGGGTTCTACAAAAAATATATTGCCCCACGTTTCATATGTACCCAGTGACAGCTTTATTTTTAGTGCCTCGGTAGAAGAAAATATTTGTATGAGCCGCGATGTGGATGAAAATCTATTGGTAGCTTCTGCAAAAAAAGCTGGGATTCATGATTTTATAATGAGCTTGCCCAATAAATACCAAGAAGCTATAGGCGAATCGTCTCATTTGCTGTCCAGTGGCCAATCACAACGAATAGGTATCGCAAGGGCACTATACAAAAATAGTCATCTCATGATTTTCGATGAGCCTACATCAAATCTGGATTACGATGCTATATTGACCATACTAGAAACAATTAAATCTATCTCGAAAGAGAAAATTTGCTTAATCGCGACGCATGATATTTCAATAAAAAATATATGCGATAAAATTTATACCATTAAAGACGGCGTAATAGAGGATTGCGGACAAATTAAATAAGGGCAAAAGATACATGTCACCCAAGGCACGCCCACAATTAAGGCATATTTGAATGTCAGCAATTTTCATCCTCGACAGGAAAGCAAAATTGCGATATGTTAATATCCTCCGGCGAGGAAGGTGTATAATATGCCCCTAATTATAATAGGCGCGGTTGCCGTACTGCTGATTCTTTTGCAAAACTACGCATATAAGCGGCTCTGGAAAAAGGGGCTTGATTTTAGCGTTAATTTTTCCGCAAAAGAAGCCTTTGAAGGAGACTCTCTGTTTTTGGTGGAAACTTTGACAAATAAAAAATCCCTGCCCCTGCCATGGGTGTACGCGAGAATGCAAGCCCCGCGGCATCTGGAATTTACCGGCCCTGACACCGAGGCAAAGGACGGCATTTTAAGCAGCCTTTACTCAATTATGTTTTACACAGCCACACGCAGAAAAAAGGCCTTTGTTTGCAAAAAGCGTGGCGTATATAAGGTTCACGGACTGTATATTTCCGTAAGCAACCTGCTCCACACAGAGCAATTTTCAAAAGAACTGAGCCTTAAAAACGAGCTGCTGGTGTTTCCCAAAATTCTGGACGACTTTGGGGAAATCACTTTGCTGTACAGGCATTTGGATTCCGCCGTTGTGACCAACAGAGTCATCAATCCAGACCCCTTCGAATTTAAGGGCATAAGGGACTACCTGCCCGGGGACGCCCTAAAATTCGTTAATTTCCGCGCCTCCGCAATCAGCCAGAAATTAATGGTAAATATTCATGCGCCCACCTGCGCCCAAAGGATAATTCTGGTTCTAAACGCCGACCCCTGCGAAAATCAGCCGTATACCGACGCCCACGAGCAGGCTATCCGCCTGTGCGCCACTTTGGCCGAGCATTACATAGGAATGGAAATAGGCGTGGGTTTTTCCACCAATGCCCGAGACAGCAGCCACGGCAAGCCCATCAGCCTGTCCGTAGGCACAAGCAGCGGCCATTTGTATAAAATATTCGAGTGCCTGGCCCGCGTCAGTTTAAGCTTCAAATGCCCTCCCATGACGGAATATATCAACCAACTCACCGACAAAGAGCAAATGTATGTATTTATCTCGTCACACCATGACGAAGCTTTCCTAAACGCTTTTGAGGAACTGCAAGAGCGTAGCGTCGCCACTTTTTTAATCGTACCGACCTTCAAGCGCATGAATATAAATGTAGCCGAATCCCAAAACATAACCTTGTGGGATAGCGGGGTATAGACGCACTACTTTCCCATCCGAAAAAAGCAAAGGGGCCGCGCTAAGTCTTTGAGGCGGAGGCGAGGGAATGCTCGCGCTAACGCTTGCCACGCGATGATTGAGCCAGCTTGGAAAGTGCCTGTGCCGGTCTTGCTTTACAAGCCCAGCGATGGCACTATCCCTCGCTCGTCTCACTAATCGCACGGCTGCGCTAGTCGCGCTCGTCATTCCCTCGCCTCCGCCTCAAAGACTTAGCGCGGCCCCTTTGCTTTTTTGCCGGATGGGCCTTGCCTATTTCTGGCTGTTTCGGGTATATTATTAGCCCGTGACCAAGCATCACATCAGACAAATTCCGGAGGATGACATGTGGGAAAATTTCTTAACCGGCGACAACATAGGCTGGGTGTCCTTGCGAGTAACAGCTATAATTTTAGTAACAGTTCTTGTGGTGCGAAGCTTCCGTATGGTTTGCAGACGCTTTATCAATGATACGATTCACCTAAAATTTATCAAGAACGTGCTTAGCGCGATAATTTGGCTAATCGGAGTTGTATTCGCGCTTAGTCAGTTTCCGTATTTTTCGGATGCGGCAATGGCTTTGCTGGCCGGCTCGGGTATTGCCGCGCTGACGATTGGTCTTGCGGCACAGGAATCTCTGGGGAACGCTTTTAACGGGCTGTTTATCTCGATATTCAGGCCCTTTGAGGTGGGCGATAGGGTGCATCTTACAAACGCCAACATCACGGGCTTTATCGAGGATATCACCATCCGGCACACGGTAATCCGCACATTTATGAACAGCCGCATTATTGTCCCCAACTCCGTGATAAATCAGGAGCTGATTGAAAATTCAAATTTCTGCAACCCCCAGGCCTCGGCCTTTATTGACGTTATCGTGACCTATGACTCCGATACGGAAAAGGCAAGAGAAATCATGGCCCGGGTTATTGGCGAACATAAGGATTTCGTTGACACCCGCACCGACGAAAAAAAAGAAACCGACCCAAAAGTGCCGGTTTTTGTGCGTTCGCTGGGGCTTTACGGAGTAGAGCTGCGCGCCAGCATGTGGACGCCTACGATAAGCATAAACTTTGCCGCGTGCAGCGATGTCCGCAAGGAATTGTTAAAGGAATTCACGGAATCGGGAATACATTTCGCCCACAGCAAGTTAATCCATCCTATGCAAATTCCAAATTAAAACAACGAATTGGAGTGGCTCCCGAAAACGCGAAATAGGCGTTTTAGGGCGATTTTGCCGCGAACAATGAGGCGATTTTAATTGGAATTTGCATGGCGCAAATTCACGGATAACCACTGGTTCAAAACATCGCGGAGGCCGTGCAGGTCATATTCGATAAGTGCCAGCCACATTTCATCCGGATTGCGCGGATGCCGAACGCTTGTTGTAACATTGTTGCGGCTTTGTAAAACCCCTTCGTCGATTGCGCGGCTCACCAAATTGAAAATGGCGGCACTAAGCCCTATTTCTTCAAATTCAAACCCGTATAAAAGTCGCATTCCCACCCCGTCGTAGTAAGAAATATCCACAACCAAAAGGCTTCTGTCCACATCAACCCTAACCCGTGTGCCGTCTACAACTAGGTTCACAGATACATAATCATCAAAATCAAACCCGGCCATGCCCCCCGTCGCAAAGAAAAACGTTATGCTTACCGCAGCCATCAGCACCACAACCAGCAACGCCGTGATAACGGCTTTTTTCATGTTCATCGGCTTTTGGTCATTGGCGGGCACCCATGCGTGCTGATTAAAAGACTGATGTATGTTGAAAATCAGCTCATCAAAATCTTGCTCGTCCGGGCCGATGTCCAGCCAGCGTTGGCCGGAAAGAAAAAAGCCCAGCTCACCGCTGACCGTCACATTGTGAATCCGCAGCGGAATGATAAATTTACCCTCTTCATAGGCCTCCCTGACCTCCCGAAGCACCGCCCCAGACCCATTCGAATTCCCCGAAAAAACCAATAGCAGAATCTCGCATTCATCAACGCTTCCGACGGTCTCCACGCCACTGCGCCCCAACGCTTCGTAAATCGCGTCGGCCGTTGATGAATCCCTTGGAGAGTGACTGATAAAAACCATAGTATGCCCCTTTTCACGGAAACGTCTATACATACTTCGGCAATATGATACATTTTATGAGCAAATGACGCAATGTTTTTAGTTTAACCCCTCAAAATCAAGATAATCCTCAATAAACTGCTTGCGCAGGAGAAACTGAGGGATGAATTCGTTGTATTTGCCCCTAACCTGAGCGTTTTCGGGAAGGGGCAGGTCGTACATAGATGGCGGCGAACGCAGAATGTCGCCGATGGCGGCGTTAAGCTCGTCCGCACCTGATGAAGGGCTGAGTTGGACTTCAAGGTAGGGGCAGGTTATCCACGGGAGCTTATTTTTGATTTTCCTGTGGGAAAGGGCATAGTGCAAGGTGCGAAGCTGGCGCGTGCCCACCCATGGGAAAATTGCAAACCGCTTGGCGGAAATTTGCGTAACCAGGTTTTGCAGAATACCGCTGTTGCGTGCAATATAGCGGATTTCCGCCAGACGCTCGCGGCAGCGGTCGCTTAAATATAAATAAATATCGTCGGATTCCAGTACACTTCGTTGCTTTTGCATAAGCACCGTGTGAATGTCCGCCTCAAAGTCAACGTCCCAATCCACAAGGGAAATCCCCGGCACACGTTTGACGAAAATCACCTTGCTTTTGGCGTTTACATCTATAGTCTCCCAAGTCATGCCCGCCAGCGCGAAGCGCGTTCCCACAGGGTACACCTTGTCAACCGTGCCGATTGTGCGGTTTTCGTCCTTTACCAGCAAATATTCCGGGGCCTCGAATACCGACAGAAATTTGTGGCTATTTATGGATTTCTCGCCCTCGCGACCGATTATAATTCCCCCGCGCTCGGTGCGCTCAAGCTGGTGAATTTCCAGCAAGTGTGAAAGCAGTGCCTTGTAATCGTCCTGGGGGATTTTGCTAAAACTTCCCAAAGTCAGCATAGCCTCGGCCAAAGCCGCCGGACTTAGCTCCCCATTGGATTTCAAATGGCTCATGGTCTGATGGTATAGCAAGTTATAGGCGTGGCGGCGCGGATAAATTGGCTCAATCCATTGGTCACGCAGATACAGCTCGATTATGGCGATGATTCGCAAAAATTCCCAATTTATAGGGCCTATGACATCGTCTGAATTTATTTTCAGGCTCTCCACAAAAGTAAAAAGCAATTGCGGAATTTGCCCGCGCCGGCCGCACCGCCCCAGCCGCTGGGCAAAGCTGGCCACGCTAATGGGCGCACCAACCTGCACCGCTTGGTCAAGGGAACCGATGTCTATGCCCAGCTCCAGTGTCACCGTCGCGCCGGTAACAATTTTTTCATCGTCGCTTTTCATTTCGTCCTCGGCGGATTCGCGCAGCAAGGCAGAAACATTGCCGTGATGCACACGATACACATCCGGGGATTTATTCTTGGCCGCGATTTCCCTTAAATTTGCCATAATAAACTCGGTTTCCTCGCGGCTGTTGGTAAACAAAATCGTCTTTTTGTCCAGGGTTTTTTTAAAAAGATATTCAAAATGCTCCCGATTGCCGATGTCGCCAATGTCGTTCGCGCTTATGATATTGCCGCTTCCGTCACGCTCCACAAAATCCCGCTCGTCGGCGTAATTGACAAATCGCTCGATATGCAGGCGCACCCGCTTCTTACCCTCGTCGGTAATAGGCGCGGCACTTTTGCGAAAAGTGCCGGTGTTCAGCCAGTTTTGCGCCAGTGAGACATCTCCCAAGGTGGCAGACAGCCCGATTCTGCGCGGAACCACACCCGTCAGCTTCTGCAACCGCTCCAACACGCACAAAAGCTGGATTCCCCGCGCATCCCGCATAAAATGATGGACTTCGTCGATAATCACAAACCGCAGGTCACAAAACATATTCAAACACGCGCCGCGCTTGCCGGTAATCAGGCTTTCCAGCGATTCCGGCGTGATTTGCAAAATGCCCTCTGGGTTTTTCATCAAAGCGTGCTTCTTGGTCTGCGACGCATCACCATGCCAGCGCGTCACAGGAATATGCGCGTCCAGCAACAGCAATTCCAGCCGCTTAAACTGGTCGTTAATCAAAGCTTTTAGCGGTGAAATATATAAAACACCCACGGATTTTGCGGGGGATTCATGCAGCATCGTAAGCACAGGCAAAAAGGCCGCCTCGGTTTTGCCCGACGCCGTCCCGGAGGATAAAAGCAGATTATCATCCGTATCAAAAATAACCTCTGCCGCCGCAACCTGAATTCCCCGCAGCTCGTCCCATTTGTTCAAATATATAAATTCCTGAATAAATGGGGCGTATCGGCTGAAAATGTCCATGGATATCTCCCTTATACGTGTTTTTCGTAAATTCTTCCGCCCTCATTCGGCTCAATTTTGCCCGTGTCTGCATAGCCCAAAAATTTCCAAAACAAACCGTTATCTGCTATATCCGTCAAGTATATTCCACTTATGTTCAGTTTTTTTAGCCCCTCTTCGGCCTTGTTAGCCATCACCTTGCCCAGACCAAGTCCTCGCGATTTCTTGTCTACATATATATCTGACAGATGTCCCCAGCCTGTATATTCATCTGCGTATCCCGGCGTTTCCTCGCTATCTAAATGAAAGCTGACAAAGCCTCTATACTCACCGCCCATCACACAAATATATGTTGGCTTTCCTTCAAAATACGCTTTGAAATACTCGAAATTTTCTTCAAATGCATCCGTCGGAAAAATGTCCTCCAGCTCTTCTTTTGAAATTTCCGATTCGTAGCTTTGATACAATGGAAATAACGCCATCATCATGGCTTCACTTTGCATGTCAAGCTTAATAAATTCAATTAACTTCGATTTAACCGCTTCGGCGATGGTCTCATATGACACCTGGGAAAAATCCGACGTATCCACGAAAATTTCCTCCCCACCCACGGAGAAATTAAGCATTCCGCGCTCTTCCGCCGAGGCTAGGAATTGTGCGGGGGTGAGGCCTTGGTCTTCAATAGACATGGTTGGGGCGGCGTCCGTTTCGGGATATTGCATATTCACAACATGCCCCCTATGACGCGCAGAAGAGCGGTCTCTTTCGATAAATCTTGGGAAAAGGGTTTCGATATTTGCATGGAAAGTCACTGTTATTGTACAAGGCTTGAATTTTTCGATTAGTGCAAGAAGTTTTGGCTTGCAAACGCTTTCAAAATTGCGCTCTAGGATAATTGACTGACCGATGGAAAGCTGCGCCTCCGCAAAGTGATGCATGATTTCGATTGCGGCCATGTTTAGGGCCACTTTCTCTGCACGGCTTTTAAAACCCAACGTGTCGTATAGAAGTTCTTTTACTATATCCTTGGACACCATCGGGATTGATAGCTCTTCACTCAAAAATTTCGCAAAGGAAGTTTTCCCTGTTGCGGGTAGCCCCGCGATTAGGATGAGATTACTCATCTATGCCTCCATTCGCACAATCGCTTCGCGATTCTGCTCATGAAATTTATTGCCACAAGGTGGCACTAAATTTCAAACTCCAGAAAATCACTGTGAACATCCTCGTCGCTTAGGCCGCCTTTGGCCAGCTCGAAGCTGTTGCTTCCAAGAATGTCAGCGACGGTTTTTTGCGGATTCTGATGCAGAATATTGGTCAGCTCAATAAAATCGCGGATGATTTCCCGGGGGGTGATATGGGTGTCCGCGCCGACGCGATTGTATTCCACGGTGAGGAAATACAGCAAATCCTCATGGGTGAGAATGGGCGTGTAATTATATAGCCTCGCATGGATGTCGCGCAGCTTTTCTACCAATACATACACCTCTTCTTGGTCAAGCATGGTCAGACGGATAATCGGCGCGGTGAGGTCCTTTATGTCGGAGGTGGCGAAATGGCCCTCCGCCAAGCGAGACCGCAAAGCCTCGTAGCTGAACAGCCCGCGGTATTTATCCTCGATGCACTGCGGCGTGCCGCCCATCAGAAAACCAATATGCTTGGCCTTGCCCTGCAAAACATCGTTGTACATGGTGAGGATTTTTTCATAGTTATTATTCCGCGTGATGGAGTTTGGAATTTTAAAAATATTGACCAGCTCGTCGATGACCACCAGCAGGCCCTTGTATCCCGCACCCACCAGAAACATCGCCAGAATTTTTAAAAAATCGTACCATGTTTCGTCGTTGACGATGAAGTTGATATCCAAATCGGCCTTGGCCTCGCGCCGGGAGGCATACTCGCCCCGAAACCATTTTAATACATTGCTTTTTAACGCCGCGTTGTCCTCCCGGTAGGCCCGCCAATAGGCCGCTATAGCCTTGGCGAATTCAAAGCCGTTTACCATGCCCTCAAGCTGCCCCGCCACGGCAAAAATCTGCCGCTCAACTTCATCCAAATGGGGGCTACGCCCCCAAGCCCCCTCGCTACGGGAGGCAAAGCCCCCCTCCGCTCCCTTCGCTTCGCTCAGGAACCGCGCCTCGTCCGGCGCGGCTTCGCTATAGCCGGTTGCTTTCACCTGTGCCATGATTCCGGAAATCCAGCGTTCCAGCACCAGCGGCAATGCGCCGCCGTCGGGCTTGGACTTGGTTGAAAGATTTTGAACCAGCTCTTTGTATGTAGCCAGCCCTTGGCCCTTTGTGCCCGCGAAGCGGCGTTCCGGCGAAAGGTCGGCATCAACCACGGCAAAACCCTTCGCCGTGGCATAGTTGCGGATGGTTTGCAGCAAAAAGCTTTTGCCGCTGCCGTATTTGCCAACGATGAAGCGAAACGACGCACCACCATCGGCAATCAAATCAATATCCTGCAAAATCGCCGAAATTTCCAATGCCCGCCCAACGGTAACATATTCCAACCCCACCCGGGGCACGACGCCACCCTTTAGGGCGTTAAGCAAAATATTAGCAATGCGCGGCGGGACTTGGCTGCTCATATCGGCTCACTCCTTCGTATTAACGCTGCGGACGATTTTTCCGTTGCTGTCAAATTTCAATATCATGCATTCTTCCAGCAGTTTTTTGATGCATCCAACAACTCTGGCTCGGGCATCTTGTACACGAGGCAACAAATTTTCCTTGGGCTCTGTTTCAAATTCATTAATTTTCAAACAGATTTCCATAAAGATTTTTTCCGAAACGGCATCGTGTAAGACACAGTTAATCAGTTTACTGCTGCATCCGCATAGTGCCATGGCTGTGGTAGATACTCCGGCGCGTTTTACAATGTATGAAATATCATGGCGTCTGTAGGAAGATAATTCTTCTTCAAATTCTGGGTTTTCCGTCCACGCAGCCCTTTCCCACGACAATTGCCTGAATTTTTGATTAATATCGCAGTCGTATTGCTCGGTGGCGCGTTGCAGGTATTTTTCCCCTAGCATCGCCGCCAGATGATTGATAATCATGCGTGGGTTTTCGCCGCGCTGAATAGCCAGTACGCCCTCAGCCATAATCAGCCTGTTAAGCATCTGAGCCCCACCGGCTCCGTCTGCAAGAGCCAGCTTTTGCAAAATGTTTTTTACACTCTTGGGCTCTGTGCCGTCTACAATAAGCTCTATGCCCTTCCGCAGAAAATAGCTTTCGCATTCCTCTGCCTCGCGCTCCAATGCCAAAACGCCTTTTCTGCGTGCCACTGCTGTCAAATCAACTATTTTTTCAATGGTTGGGAAGCACTCTGCCCGCTCCTCGTCCGTAAACTGCAAGCCAAGATGCAATATAAATTTCGTCATACACGCTCAATCTCCCCTGCTTGAGAACAGTTTATCCAAGTGCGGGGACAATTTCCCCGGTGAAGAAATACTCAAAATAATTGCCATCAAAAAGCCCTTTTTCGTATTCAAAAACGGCGGTATCGGACTTGGCAACACCATAGCGGAATACATTTCCGGCCATATAAGTATCCGTAATCACAACCCTTGACCTGCCAAAAACATTAAACAGGTGGTCGTCTGTGAAGTCTAGGCCCCCCCAATATGGATTATTTACATTTCCAGAAATAACGGAGTTTTCGATTCTTACATAGGCATTGAATATGTCAAACAAAAACCAGTTAATTACATTATTACTGAAATTTGAATTTGTAAAAACCGCACTACTGCCCTCAACTGAGACGGGCGAAGCTCTTGGGATACTATTATTACTACTCACGCTGTCAAACAGAATGTTTTCACTGTGGCGCACAGAAATTCGAGAACTTGCAACATTGCTAACCGTAATATTGCTGCTTGCCCTCACCATATACCCTAAATTTTCCAAGGTGTGAGGGAAAGTGATATTTTCAATGCGCACATTGTCGGCATATTCTAAAATTAAATCAAAGCCCCATTCCTCGCCTATTGTAAATTCCACATCCCCTAGGCCGATTATGTTCAAATTGCGCACGCCGGAAATATGAAAACCCACAAAACCGCTGAGGGGGGAGATTGGCCCCGTAACCCATTCCGTAAAATCGTACACACCGGGGTTTACATAAATTGTCCTGTTAGAGCCGATTGCCCTTATAAATTCCTCCGCAGTTGAAACCGTGATTTCTTGATGCGTCGTTTCGACTGGCAAAGTGACCATTACGGTAGATTGCTCGTCCCATTCCACCGTAGCACCAAAAGCCTCTGCAATCTCGCGCAGGGGAACAAAAACCTGCCAATCAATAACGCTTGGGGCAACAACAAGGGGCACGCCAAACAGCATTGCGTCGGGCGTCCTAATAAGAAGATTTCTGTTGCTAAGTTGCATTTGAATCATGCTTCCGTCGCCGGGGTATATCTGAAAGATTCCATTCCACCAAAATCCTTCAACTACAGCATCCAGAATCTCAAATAATTCCTGTCCGGGAACCATTACTTGCCGCTGAATTACTCGCGGCGGGTGCTGAAACTCCAGCCTTTCGCCATTTAAGTAAATATCGAGTTCAGTGTCGGCATAGGCCGTAACCGCCGCAATACCAAACGTACATGCTATTACGGCACACAACAAGATAAACTTTTTCATTATAATACCCCTTTCACAAGCTTGGTATAATTTCAATTAAAAATTTGTACTCTTTAGATTGACCGGAGGAAACTAGCCCCGGATTATGGACGATTTCTATGTTGTCTTTGTAATCATCATAAATCTCCGGTATGTCTGTGAAATCCAAAATATTGTCGCCGATGATATCCATGGCTTTTTCATTAATGCCGTCGGCCAAAACTTCCGGCATTATTCCGTGGCTGGAGGCAAAAGTTTTGAAAGCGTCAGGGCCATTTTCAAGAAGTTTCGACAATGCGTGACGTTCGGTTTCGGTCAAGGCTTCTCTTAATGTTGCCCATATTGACACCGGCGAAGACGAGGAAGATGATTCAGTATCATCCGGCACGGTATCCGGCTTCGAGATGTCATCCAAAGGCTCGTTTGCATGTAAGCGGCTTTGCCCCCTGCTAGGGGGCTTCCCGCAGGGGGAGGCTTCCGGCACGATTAATTTTTCCGCTGTGCCATGAGCTTCCTCGCGGATGCGTTTGAGATTTTTTGTATCCACGGTTACGACTACGCGATTTTGCTTCTCAAAAAAATTTCCCACGGCGTTTTCGATGGCGTTATTCAGCTGTTGCGGAAAGGTTTTGTGCTCAAGCAGAAAATGCCGCGCCTTGTTGATTGCGCTTGCGTTTACAGTAAGCCCCGGTTTGTAGCCCACGGCCTCTCGCACACAGGCTTCCGTTTTTTTAATTAAAAACCCGGACAGCTCCTTGCGGAAGGACTGGGGCGCGGAATAATACGTTTCCCATTTATTGTCGCGGCAGAAAAATTTCTCGCCGCCGGGCAACTCTACCGTGCGGTCGGCCTGCCGCAACCATGGATGAAACTGCGCCCGCCGAAACGGAATCCAAGGCACGGTAAGTGAGCTTGTCCGCAGAAACAGGCCCCTAAGCTGCCCAAGTCCGCGCAAAGCCGCACAGAAAGCCTTTTTCATCAGCGCGGCGTTTTTTTCGAAAGCATTGTAAAACTTCGAAGCGGTTATATCATAGCCGGAAATTTTATTCCAAAGGTCTAGGCAATTTTCCTCGTCCAAATCAAAAAGGAACATTTCGCCATAAAAATCGTGAAGCTGATATTTTTGCAAAAACTCCCCAAAGCTGTGGGGTAATTCATAGTAAATATGAAAATCCTTCAACCATTCGGGAAAGCATTCGTTCAATTCGGGGGAGTCGGGCCGCCACTCGCGCCACAAAGTCATTAGCTTGTCCAGCGCGTCAGAAGGGTCCCGCGCCCCAATGCACATTAATAATTCATATACATATAGGAAGCGATAGGACAGACACGCGGGAGTAAACAGCCCCTGACGTATTTTTGTGCGCCAAGTAAAATACGTGCGCAAACGCTCGTATCCCATCCGCTGATAGCTTGGCGAGTACATAGAAACTTCCGCTTGACCGTCGTAATCGTCGGTGAAATCCTCCATAAATTTGGCCTGCTTGTAGAACAGTCGCGTATCGGACCAGTAAGCGGGATTATCCGAAGCCAGCCCTCGCATGTCATAGAATTTTTGGCGCACAGGGTCAGCGGCCCTGGATTCGGCAATCAATTCCGAGGCTAGGCGTATTGTCTTAGTCTCGCGGTCGTAAACGCGCAAGGGCGCAGTAAATTCGTACTCCACCTCTGCGAAAACATCCTTTTCCATTTTAGTGGCTGAAGCTACTACCCCCTACAAACTCGCGTAAAATGGAGTTTGGCGGGATAGTCTCGCTGGGCACACCCAAGAAAGACGACATGAAGCGGATTAGCCGCCGGGCTTCGGAATATTGGGGCGCGTTGGGTTTGATATCAAAAAGAAGAGGCTCGGCATATTGCTTGAGCACACACATTTCATATACAAGTGCGGAGTTAAAAAAGGCGTCAGCCAAATCCTGACAGGGGTAAATATATTTCACCTCGCCACGCAGCACAGAGGGCCACATATTAATAGTAACTGCGGCGGAAGCCCCACGGAAAAGGGAATCGCGCACTATGCGGCGAATCAGCCGCGCGTCCGTGGTGGGGATTCTATTGTGGTCGTCGATATTGATTTGCGTCAGGGCCGAGATGAAAATTTTAAATTTATCCGCCCGGGGGACATCCGCGCTTACGCGCTCGTTCAGCCCGTGGATTCCTTCCAGAATAAGAACATCCTTTGGGGAAAGCTCTATAAAATTGCCCTTATACTCACGGCGGCCGGAGAAGAAATTAAACGTGGGGATTTCCACGGTTTCGCCGGCCAGCAAGGCCGTCAAGTCCTTGGTAATTTGGGCGGTGTCGATGGCGTTAATTGTCTCAAAATCGTAATCGCCGTTTTCATCGCGGGGGCATTCGTCGCGATTCAAATAATAATTATCCAGCCCGATTATATGCGGAATCGCGCCGTTGACCCGCAGTTGAACCCCCAGCCGCGCCGCGAAGGTTGTTTTGCCAGAGGACGACGGCCCCGCGATTAGCACAATAGGGCGATGTTCCTGCATAATCTGGTCGGCCAGAAGCGCGATTTTTTTCTCATGTAAAGCTTCCGCCACGCGGATAATTTCCCCGCTGCCGTCCTGACAAATCTTATCATTCAGCGCGCCAACGGTGTCGGCTTTCATGATTCTCGCCCACTGGTTGCTTTCTGCAAATACCTCCGAAAGACGGTTTTCCGGCGCGAGCTCCACAAATTCGTAATTCTGGGTGGCGTCGGGAAATTGCAGCATAAAGCCCCGCTTGCGCTTTATTAATTTGAATTGGTCCAGCCGCCCCGTGCGCGGAACCATTTCGCCGTAAAAATAGTTATACATCCAATCCAGCTTGTAGAAGCTGTAGTTCGTATTGTGGCGATATTTAAGCAGGCTGATTTTGTCATGCAGGCCAAGCTCCTCGCATATACGCAAGGCGTGCTCCTTCGGAAGCGTCCGCTTTTCGACGGGAAGGTTTTTGGCAACGGTCTCGCGCATTACGTTTTCGATTTGCTCTAAAAGCTCGTCTGTTACCTCCCCGGGAATTTCGGGCAATTCACAAAAGTAATTCTTGTTAATTGAATGCGCCACTACCACCCGGGTTGTTTTCCCCAGAATAGCCTTGGCGGCGTATACCATCAGAAAGGCCACTCCGCGCTGGTACGTCCGGTAGCCCTGTGGGTCGGTTATGTCCAAAAATTCCACTGTGGCGTCGTATAACACCGCCCGCCCCAAATCCTGCAACTCGTTGTCAACCTTTGCCACCAACGCCGGACGGTCTTTTGCGCAATGTAGCTCGCTGATTTCGAAAAGACTCGTGCCCTTCGTCACCTGTACTTCTCCTACTCCCAGAATATTTACAGAAATTTTGTCCATAGTTGCCTCCCATGATTCTAAGATTATGTCATATTATAGCATGAAATCGCCAAAATTTCGCGGTTTGCGTTGACATTTTTTTAGAATCCCTCTATACTGGCAAAGCCATAGACAGTAGGTACGCTCTTAACGTGCGCATAAATCCTACCGAGGCTCGTGTTTAAAAAGGTAGATTTATTTTTATGTGCCTATCCAAGCCCGAGACTATGGTATTTTATCAAGTCTGGGGCTTTTTTATGTTCTCTCATCGCGCAAGCGCGATGCCCGCAGCGAAGCGAGGAAGCGTAGGTGGGATTCATTCCCACCGGAGCGGCGGAGGCTTCAGGCGAACGCGGTGTGTGTGAGGGGGCAGAGCCCCCATTATAACGAAAGGAGGTTAATAGATGACAAATTTGGAACGTAATCGTGCGGCGAAGCAGGTCGTGGTGGATGAAATTCGCGAGAAGCTGGAGCGTACAAAATCGGTTGTTCTTGTAAACGCCCGCGGCTTGACCGTGGAGCAGGACACGGCACTGCGCAAATCCCTGCGCAAGGCGGGTGGAATTGACTACAAGGTGTACAAAAACACTATGCTCAATTTCGCAATTGAGGGCACGGCTTTCGAAGGGCTGAAGGAGTATCTCTCCGGGCCGACAGCGGTGGCATTTTCATACGAGGACGCGACGGCGGCGGCATCGGCAATTTCCAAGAATCTGAAGGGAATGCCTAAGCTGGAGTTCAAGGCCAGCGCGATCGACGGCGAAATTTACGACGCCGCCAAAACCAAGGCCATCGCGGATATCCCGTCAAGAGAAGTCCTTATATCAAGGCTTCTTGGCTCGTTCAAGTCGCCGATGGCAAGCTTTGCCCGCGTAATCAACGCAATAGCGGAAGAAAAATCCGAATAATCTAATGGAGGAACTTTAAAATGGCAAAATTATCAATTGCAGAAATCATCGAAGCGGTAAAAGAGCTTTCCGTGCTGGAGCTTAACGAGCTTGTAAAAGCCGCAGAAGAAGAATTTGGCGTAAGCGCGGCAGCAGGCGTAATGGTAGCGGCGGCAGGCCCGGCAGAAGCCGTGGAAGAAAAGACCGAATTTGACGTGGAGCTTACTGAAGTCGGTTCGGAAAAAATCAAGGTAATCAAGGTTGTTCGCGAAATCACCGGCCTTGGCCTGAAAGAAGCCAAAGAGCTGGTTGACAACGCGCCCAAGATTCTGCGCGAAGCCGCACCCAAAGCCGAAGGCGAAGAAATTGCCAAAAAGCTGTCCGAAATCGGCGCGAAAGTAACACTGAAATAGGGGGTAATTATGTCTCATAAATATGTATATATGTTCAAGGAGGGCAATGCGACGATGCGCAACCTCCTTGGCGGCAAGGGCTCGAACTTGGCGGAAATGACCAATATGGGCATTCCCGTGCCAAATGGGTTTATCGTAACCACGGAGGCATGTACGCTTTACAATTCGTCCGGCAAGGTAATGAGCGACGATATTAAGCGTCAAATCGACGATTGCATTGCCCAACTGGAAAAAAGCAGCGGCAAGAAATTCGGCGACGCAGCCAATCCGCTATTGGTGAGCGTGCGCTCCGGCGCGAGGGCTTCCATGCCGGGAATGATGGACACGGTTCTAAACCTTGGCATCAACGACGAAGTTGCCGCAGGTCTTGCAAAAGCCGCAGGCGACCGCTTTGCCTATGACTCATATCGTCGCTTTATCATGATGTTTGCAGACGTTGTAATAGGCGTAAGCAAGCACAGTTTCGAGCACGCGATTGACGAATACAAAGAGAAAAAAGGCTACAAATCCGACGAAAGCATGACAGCCGACGATTGGAAAGCCGTCGTAGATATCTTTAAAAAAATCTATCACGACGACCAAGGCAAGGACTTCCCCGGCGATGCGAAAGAGCAACTCTATGGCGCGATTACCGCCGTATTCCAGTCATGGGATAACGAGCGCGCGTTTATCTATCGCCGTATGCACGACATTCCCTACGAATGGGGCACTGCCGTAAACGTACAGGAAATGGTATATGGCAACATGGGCGACACATCTGGAACGGGCGTAGTTTTCACCCGCGACCCCTCCAACGGGAAAAAGGCCATCTATGGCGAATACCTGATGAACGCCCAAGGCGAAGACGTAGTAGCCGGAGTTCGCACACCCAAGGATTTTATGGAGCTGGAAAAGGATTCCCCCGCTTGCTTCAAGGAATTCTTGGAAATCGCCGCAAAACTTGAAAAACATTACAAATATATGCAGGACATGGAGTTCACCATTGAAAACGGCAAACTCTTTATTCTGCAAACCCGCAACGGCAAATGTACCGCACAGGCCGCTTTGCAACTGGCCATCGACCTTGTTGCCGAAGGTATCGTAACCAAGGAGGAAGCTATCCGTCAGGTAGACCCGCGCTCCCTTGACCAATTGCTTCACCCCATGTTTGACGATGCCGCACTTAAAGCCGGACAAGTTATAGGCGAGGCCCTTCCCGCTTCCCCGGGCGCGGCCGCCGGTAAAGTTTATTTCAACGCCGCAGACGCCGCCGTGGCTTTCCACGAGCGTGGCGAGCGCGTGATTCTTGTACGCCTTGAAACTTCCCCCGACGATATCATGGGCATGGAAGTTTCCAAGGGAATTCTCACCGCCCGCGGTGGAATGACCAGTCACGCAGCCGTTGTTGCCCGCGGTATGGGCACATGTTGCGTATCCGGTTGCGAAGCCATTAAATTTGGCGAAAAGCAATTCACCCTTGGTGGCGAAGTAATCAAAGAGGGCGATTTCATTTCCCTTGACGGTTCTACCGGAAAAATCTACAAAGGCGACATCCCCACGGTTGAAGCCGAAATCAGCGGCAATTTTGGCACATTCATGAGCTGGGTTGCGGCTGTTCCGAATAAACTTGGTGTGCGCACCAACGCTGATTCGCCAAAAGACTCGCTTAAAGCATTGGAATTCGGCGCGGAGGGTATCGGCCTTTGCCGTACCGAGCATATGTTCTTTGAAGCGGACAGGATTCCCAAAATGCGCAAAATGATTCTGGCCGACACCGAGGCAGAACGCCGCGCCGCTTTGAACGAGCTACTTCCCTTCCAAAAGAAGGACTTTACCGGAATCTACGAAGTCATGGAGGACAGGCCGGTTACGATTCGTCTTCTCGACCCGCCGCTTCATGAATTCATGCCCACCAGCGAAGATGATTTCGCGTCCCTTGCAAAGGACATGGGCAAATCCGTGGCCCAAGTGAAGGAAATCGCCGATTCCCTCCACGAGCTGAACCCCATGATGGGACATCGCGGCTGTCGTTTGGCCGTATCCTATCCCGAAATCGCCGAAATGCAAGCCCAAGCCATCATCGAATCCGCGCTGGAAGTCAAAAAAGCCAAAGGCTTTGACATCAAGCCGGAAATCATGATTCCTCTGGTTGGCGACTTGAAAGAAACCCGTTATGTAAAAGAGACCATTCAGAATAAGGTCGAAGAGTTAATCAAGGCCACCGGGGTAGAGCTTAACTACACCATCGGTACCATGATTGAGATTCCCCGCGCTTGCCTTATCGCAGACGACATCGCCAAAGAAGCCGAGTTCTTCTCCTTCGGAACCAACGACCTCACTCAAATGACCTACGGCCTCTCCCGCGACGATGCCGGGCGCATTCTCAAAGATTATATTGACAAAAATATCTATGAGGGCGACCCCACAGCACGTCTCGACCAAACTGGCGTAGGCTCTTTGATGAAAATTGCCGTAGAAAAAGGCCGCGCCGCACGTAAGGGCTTGAAAATCGGCATCTGCGGCGAACATGGCGGCGAACCAAGCAGTATCGCTTTCTGCGCCAAAATTGGGCTGGACTATGTATCTTGTTCACCATTCCGCGTGCCCATCGCAAGGCTTTCTGTCGCACAGGCCGCCCTTGCCGGTGAGAAGTTTGATTAATTGATTCTGTAATACTTGTATAAAAAATCGCGTCGGGTTTTCTACATTCGGCGCGATTTTTTATTTGAGAATAAAATTATGAAATCCAAAAGTTTATAACCGCTAACATCTCACGCAAATAGTTTTCAGTTAATAAATGGACGGGAGTAGATGCCCCCAGATGATTAACGTCCATTCCGATGCGTCTTGCAATGCTTACGGTTCTGAACATATGGAAGTCGTTAGATACTACAACAGCCCTAAATCCCTCAGGGAAATGTTCGTTTAGAATTTCTTGAGCAAAGGTGAGATTTTCAAGCGTTGAAGTTGATAAATCTTCAAGTAGGATGCGTTCAAGAGGGATACCCCTTTCGTGCAGATGTCTTGCCATTGCTTCCGCTTCCGTAATTGTGGCCCTTACCCCAAGTCCGCCACATACTACTACATAGGCATTTGGATTGCGTTCAAAATAATAGATAGCCGTATCCCATCTTCTGGCTAAAGGACTTGCGGCATTAGCAACATTAGTTCCGGCCCCTAAAACGATAATAACATCTTCATCAAATGTTGCCGTACCTCTGTTGCCGTAGATAGCCAAGAAGCTAACAAAAATCGTAGGAATTAAGAGGCAAATGCATATGAAAATATGTAACTTCTTTGAAAATTTATTAAAAAATACAGTATAAGTGCCAATTGCAATAACTGCAATAGCCTGCAAAATAATCCCAATAGCCATGCTGGAGGTTCTTGGTATCATAAACAGCCTAACGAGCATTAACGCACCTACTATTTTACATGCAATCCCTGTAAATCGCGTATTCATGAAAATTTCCCTTCATACTTATATATTTATTGCAATTTTACATGATGCCGCCGCGACAAGCAAACTGAATGAGGTTGCGTCTTATGATTTTTTCGTAGATAATAATGGCAGACCCGACTATATTTTCATTGGTGGTGAAATGAAGATGCTTAGCATTGCAAAAGAATTGCAGCCCGACATTGTAAAGTTCCGCAGGGATTTTCACAAATATCCCGAGCTTGGGTGGACGGAATTCCGCACGGCTTCCATAGTGGCAAAAACGCTGGAGGAAAACGGTTTTGGCATTATTATCGGAGAAGATGCCATGGATGGAAGCATGATGAAAAATCTGCTGCCCGCAGATGAGCTGGAATCCCAGATGAAACGGGCATTAGCACAGGGGGCACATGCACAGTATCTGGAAAAAATGCGAGGCGGCAAAACAGCCGTGGTGGGTGTGCTGGACACGGGCCGCCCCGGGGCTGTTATTGCTATGCGCTTTGACATGGACGCTTTGCCCATACAGGAATTGCAAACTGACTCACACTTTCCCGCACGGGAAGGATTTGCGTCTGTAAACGATGGCGTGATGCATTCCTGTGCCCACGACGGACATACCGCCGTGGGGTTGGGGATGGCTATGGCACTGGCGAAGGTGCGGGATAAACTAACGGGTGTCATCAAGCTAATATTCCAGCCCGCCGAAGAAGGTGTGCAGGGCGGGGCCACAAGCATCATTAAAAAAGGGCTAATAGATGATGTGAGCCATATGTTGAGCTTTCACATCGGACTGGCAGCCCGTACAGGCGAGATTTATTGTCAGACAACGGATTTTTTTGCCATAACGGAATATCACGTTGATTTTACAGGCAAAGAAGCCCACGCGGCGGCAAACCCGGAGCTGGGCAAATCGGCACTCTTGGCAGCGGCGGCCGCTACCATGGGCTTGCAGGGAATCTACCGCCACAGCGCGGGGGCATCCCGGATTAACGTGGGGATGCTGGCATCCGGTCAAAAATCCAATATCGTGCCCAATAAGGCGGTCATGAAGCTGGAAACCCGCGGCGCGACCACGGAAATTAATAATTTTATGAAACGGGAAGCTGAGCGCGTTATAAATGCGGCGGCGCAGATGTATGATGTGAGACCTAGTATCAGATACGGCGGTGAATCCATAACCGCCGTGTGCGACCCTTCCGTAACCCAAGCCACCAAGCAAATTGCACAAGAGCTGGGAATCTTTGAGCATGTCAAAGATATCCTGTCCCTCAACGCCAGCGAGGATTATACGTATTTTATGGAGTATGTGCAAAATCGAGGTGGCGTGGCCGGGCATTTTATCGCCGGTGCAAACTTGGACTCCAAGCATCACACCATCGGGTTTAATTTTGACGAAGACGTGCTTTGGCGGGTTGTCGCGCTATTGGGCGCGCTGGTTTTTAAATTCGCCTAGGGCGTGCTTCTGCTAACAATAAAATTATTCCCTTCCCGGTAGAGCTTGAAGCCCTCATTCAGCTCAAGCTCCCAATCGTCGCCAAAGGCCCGGTTGCCCTCTATTTGAAAACCTTCGGCGGCAAGCAGTCTATATCCCCGGCGGATGAATTCATTATTGATAATCTGAGTATTGAGAAAGTATCCGCTGCGCATATGAACCCGGCCGAAACTGCCGGTTAATGTAATAGACGTTTCCGTTGAAAATGGGCTCAGTCATCGCGCAAAAACGCCACCGACGCAGTCGAGGTACGCGCTCGACTTCCGTTTTTCTCCACTGAACCAGCCGAGACGCCCGCCGCGCACAGCGAGCAATCATACAATCCCGCCCTTGCACTCTACATAAAGCTACATAAACATCAAGAACACGTGAGTCTAATTTGGGGTGTGCGGCGGTTGGGTGTGGCACTCAGATGCGGTTGCTTCACTCTAGCTACGCCTTCACGCGGTTGGTACATCGGTGAAAATCGGCATTCGCCTAACGGCTGACGCCGTTGCGAACGCTCGTTTCTGCTGACGGTGCTTGGTATGTATCTATCATACCTCGCCGGTCGCGTTAAGGATAAGCATAACAAGCAAAAATAGCCGCCCTGGTCAAGGATAACGGCTATTTTGATTGAAACTTAATCATTTACCGTGAAGCCAAGCCACGGTTACGGCTTTTGAAAAATAGCCCACGTTCACTCGTGGGCTATTTTTATTATATGCCAAATTCGGAAAAAATCAATCGTTCTGAGTAATTATTTTTCATCATTTGCAAACTTTTACCCCTTTCTCGTAATCTTGTCCATCGACAAAATTAGAAGCGACTTGGGGCGCATCCAAATCTTCGGAAATATCCACTTTATACATTGTGTTTTTCCCGAAGCCGCTGAAGTGAAGCCTTAGCGTTTTGGGTACGTCCGGCGACAACATCGGCCTCGGACTCTGCTGATTTGGTGTATATATCATGTATGAACAATTTGTCTTGGCACATTTGAGAAATTGCGCCGGTGTTTTTCAAATCACGGATTGGAATAATTTGCGGCATAAGACCACTCTCATCATGGCCTTATTATCCCACAATTGCGGGATTGTGTTGTAAATGGTGAGGGTGTCGCATGGTTTTCCCATGGGGCACTCTTATTTTTTTTGGATACAGAGGAATTCGAAGATGAAGTGCGGATTTTATCAACCAGAGATTTGAGCCTTGGGGTGAAAATGTGATATAGTCATATGGACATTTTCTAAGGAAATAAAATGATGGCCATGCCGTCGTGAAAGGGGAATTTTAGATATGCGAAAAACAAAAATTTTGGCCACGTTGGGGCCAGCCAGCAACACGTTGGAAACAATCAAGCAGATGATAAACGCCGGGCTGGACGCGGCCAGAATCAACTTTTCCCATGGCACCCACGAATCCCACGGAAAGCTGATTGATACTTTAAAGCAAGCCCGGGAGGAAACGGGCAAGCCCATTCCGTTGATTTTGGACACGAAGGGGCCGGAAATTAGAATAAAGACCTTCGACACAGACAAGATTTACTTAGAGCAAGGCGCGGAGTTTACGCTGACGACGTTGGATATCGTGGGTGACGCAACCCGCGTGGCTGTGACCTATGAGAACCTTCCCCGGGATTTGCAGGTGGGCAGCAGGGTATTAATAGACGACGGCCTGATTGAAATGAAGGTAGTGTCCATCAACGACACGGATATCAAATGCGAGCTGATAAATTCAGGATTTTTGGGCAATCGCAAGGGCGTGAACATTCCCGACGTGTACGTGGATTTGCCGTCCCTGACGGAAAAAGACATTGAGGACATTAAATTTGGAATCAAGAACGATTTCGACTATATCGCGGCGTCCTTTGTGCGCACGGCCAATGATATTATTAATATCCGCAAGGTCTTGGAGGAAAACGGCGGCGGCCATATCCGGATTATCGCAAAAATCGAATCCCGAGACGGCGTAAATAACTTGGAAAGCATTCTGGAGGTAGTTGACTCCGTAATGGTGGCCCGAGGCGACTTGGGCGTGGAAATCCCCCCGGAGGAAGTCCCCATCGTGCAAAAGAATATGATTCGCCAGTGCAATCTGATGGGCAAGCCCGTGATTACCGCCACGCAAATGCTGGAGTCCATGGTGAATAACCCGCGCCCCACCCGGGCCGAGGCCAATGATGTGGCCAACGCAATTTTCGACGGCACCGATGTTATTATGCTTTCCGGCGAAACGGCTGCCGGCAAATATCCCGTGGAAACCATTTCCATGATGGCACGGATTGCCACCGAAGCCGAAAAGTCCATAGATTACAAAACCAAGTATGCGTCCTACTACCGCAATCTTAATAAAAATATCACAAATGCCATTTCCCACGCCGCCGTTAAAACTGCCGCCGATATGGGCGCGTCCTGTATCGTAGCCATTACGGACTCCGGCTTTGTGGCTCGAATGGTGTCCCGCTCCCGTCCGGAAAGTCCTATTCTGGCCATCACCGCCAAGCCCACCGTATATCGCCAATGTAATCTCACTTGGGGGTGCATCCCCATTTTGTCACCCAAGCCCATTGAGGGCGACAGCGAAGTCTTTGATATCGCCGAAGAAGCCGCCATTAAGGCCGGCGCGGCCAGAAACGGCGAAATCATCGTCGCGCTGGCAGGGGTTCCCGTGGGCAAGGCCGGCACCACCAACACCCTCAGAGTCCGCACCGTAGGAGATGTTCTGGCCTCCGGCGTGGGCAATAAACGCGGCGTCGTACACGGCATCACCCGTGTATTTGAAGGCAGCATCGACATAGAGGAACGCTTCTTCTTCGAGCAGGGTGACATTATAATATGTACAACTACGGATGACTCCATGATGGAATACATCAAAAAAGCCGGCGCGCTGGTCATCGGCTCATGGGAAAAGCTCGACTTCAGTCACGCCGAAACCGTCGCCAAGGCATTGGACATTCCCATGCTGCATCTGCCCGTCCGCGCAGTGGACTTTGTAAAGCCCGGCCTCGGCGTAACCGTAGACACCAACGAAGGACATCTTCTAAATGGATACAAATAGTTTTGAGGGCGGCATAAGTGTGAGAATTGCTCCGCTGGGCACAATGGACGACTACACCTATACTGTGATTTTCTGCCGGTTTGAGGGCCGGTGGTTGTACTGCCGCCACAGGGAACGGGATGTTTTCGAGACGGCGGGCGGCCGCATTGAGCCCGGCGAGGACATTCTGGCCTCCGCAAAGCGAGAATTATATGAAGAAACCGGCTCGATAGAATATACTATCGCGCCTGCCTTTGACTATATTGTAAAACGTAACGGGGATGAGTCTTACGGACAGGCGTTTTTTGCGGAAATTCGCAAGCTAAGTCAAATGCCGGACTTTGAAATGGCTGAAGTCCTCGCTTTTGACACCATCCCGGACAAGATGCGTTTCCCGGAAATTTTGCCCGTACTGTTCAGGAATATACAGGGCTGGCTTCACAGACAAAACGCCATGGACGAGCTGTGGGATGTCTATGATTCCGATAAAAACCTCACAGGACGTACCCAGCGGCGAGGCGACCCGCGGACGGAGGGCGACTATCATCTGGTAGCCATCATTTTGCTGCAAAACAGCAAAAACGAATTATTAATCGTAAAGCGTTCTCCGCTGATATCCGCACCTAATATGTGGGCATTTCCCGGAGGAGCGGTCTCTGCGGGGGAATCCAGCTTGGAAGCGGCCGTCCGGGAAACCAAAGAAGAAACCGGCTTAAACGTTTTGCCTGAAAACGGAAAGCTTCTGCACACCAACAAACCACATGCCGCGTTCGGCGCGTTTTTTGACATCTGGCTATTCCGTCAGGATTTTGACATTAAAGGCGTGGTATTACAAGAAGGTGAAACCACCGACGCAAAGTTCGTCTCAATCAGCGAAATCAGCGACATGCAAAAGGCCGGGGATTTCAGTCCCGCGGCCTATGATGAAGTTTTCGCCAAAATCAGCTTGAATTAATCAGAAGTAAACTCACCTGCAAGTGATGAAATCGTTGCTTTCGCGTCGCCGTAAATCATCAAAGTGTTGGGCATGAAGAATAAATCGTTTTCGATGCCGGAGAATCCCCTGCCTTTTCCGCGCTTGAGGACAAATACAGTTCTGCATTCGTGGGCTTTTATGATGGGCATTCCGTAAATGGGCGAAGATGTATCTGTTTCGGCGGCAGGGTTTACCACGTCGTTCGCGCCTATTACTATGGCCACGTCCTGAGTGGGCATTTGCGGATTCATTTCGTCCATGGTTTTAAGCTGTTCGTATGGAATGTCCGCTTCCGCCAAAAGAACATTCATGTGACCGGGCATACGGCCCGCGACCGGGTGGACTACGAAGCTTACTTCGGCCCCGTTGGCCTCCAGTTTTTGTGCCAGCTCTTTTACAACATGCTGGGCCTGGGCGACTGCCATGCCATAACCGGGAATAACCACCACGGAACTGGCGGCTTCAAGCACGGCATAAGCGTCCTCAACGGAGATAGCCTTGGGCTCTGTGCCGGGGCCCTTGCCGGAAACGGAATCCGTCGCGCCAAATCCGCTGAACAGCAAATTTCCGATGGAGCGATTCATTGCCTTACACATTATCAACGTGAGGATAATACCCGACGCACCAACCAGCGCACCTGTGACAATCAGCACTGTGTTGGAAATTATAAAACCAGCCATGGCAACGGCTATGCCGGAAAGGCTGTTAAGCAAGGAAATAACCACGGGCATATCCCCGCCGCCGATGGGCATAACAATCAGCACGCCAAAAATAAACGAAATCGCGGTAACGGCCAAAATTGCAATTATGTTTAAATCGGCATTTATATCCGGAACAATGAAAATAACCGAAGCACCAATTATGCCAAGCAGTAGTATAAGATTGAGCAGCTTCTGCCCGGGGAATACAATAGCCCGCCCCGAAATTTTTTCCGAAAGCTTACCAAAAGCCAGCATAGAGCCGGAGAACGTAACCGCACCTGTAAAAATAGTCAGGCAAATAGACAGCGCGATGGCAAAATCAAAACCGCCATCCGGCTCGCCCATGGACTGAATAAGCGCGACAAGGAAAGACGCCAGCCCACCAAAGCCATTGTAAATGGCCACAAGCTCCGGCATACCGGTCATCTTAACCTTTTTCGCCCAAATCAAGCCGATTACAGAGCCAATTGCAATGGCCCCAAGAGCCCAAATATAAGCATTTTGCGTCCAATCGGTAGTGTTCCATGTGTCCAAAACGCCGCGCTCAAAAAACACGGCCACCACCGCAATAATCATACCTAAAATGGACAGCCTGTTTCCCTGCCTTGCGGTAGTTGGTTTATTAAGCTTTTTTATGCCCACGATGAACAGCACACAGGCGACTATATATGCAATATTGTTTATCATTTGTCTTTATCCTCCTTTTTGCGAAACATTCCCAACATGCGCTCCGCCACAAGGTATCCGCCGACAATATTAATCGTCGCCAAAATTATGGCTATGACAGAAAGAATTCTGCCAAGGGGGCCAGCATCAGCCATTGAATCGGCAATTGCCACAATCGCACCCACGATGGTGATGCCGGCGATGGCATTGGTGGCCGCCATAAGCGGCGTATGAAGTTGCGACGGGACTTTTGAAATAAGCTCTTTTCCCAAAAACGCCGCCAAGACAAAAATAAAAATTAGAAGAATAAAAATTTCCATGTCCTCGCCCCTCCGCTAAATAAATTAATCCATGCCGCCTTTGGCGGCGGCAGAAATTTGGTTGGTGCAAAAATTCGCAGGCGAATTTTCACACTTTTTCATGGACAATTTTCTTGTCCGACGTTATTAAACAACCTTTTAAGATTTCGTCTGAGGTGTCAACTTTAAATATTTTATTTTCCGAATCCCAAAAATGCGTCAAAAAGGCCGTAATATTGCCGGAGAACATATTAGACGCATCCTTTGGCACAAAACGCTCCAAGCTGTCGCCGCCTATAACCAGCACTCCATTATCAAGCAGAACATCCTTGTCAGGGTCAGAGCCCTCTACATTGCCCCCGGTTTTAACCGCCATGTCAATTATAATCGAGCCGGGTTTCATTTGGCTGGTCATTTCCTTTGTAAGCAGAAGAGGTGCTTTGCGCCCGAAAACCTTGGCCGTGGTGATAACAATATCCGATTGCGAGCAGGCCTTGGCTTGGGCTTTCCTTTGAATTTCAATTTGCTCCGGGGTTAGCTCCCGGGCATAACCCTGCTCCGTCTGCCCGGTTTCCCCCAAGTCGATTTTCAAGAATTTCGCGCCGAGGGATTTGACTTCCTCTTCGACAACAGGCCGTGTATCAAAGGCCTCAACCCGGGCCCCCAGCCTTTTTGCTGTGGCTATGGCTTGAAGCCCGGCAACACCAACGCCGATAATAAATACCCGGGCGGGCGAAATTGTCCCCGCCGGCGTCATCATCATGGGCAGCAGCTTAGGCAGCCTAGCCGCAGCCAAAACAACCGCGTAATACCCCGCCAATGAAGCCTGGGAGCTTTGAATATCCATTTTCTGCGCCAATGTAGAGCGCGGAACCATTTCCAAGCTAACCAGCTTTATTCCCGCTTGTGCATACTCCTTAATAGCCGCGTTTTCGTTAAACACATCAAAGGAACTTACATGCAAAGTCCCTTCGCGAATACCGGCAATATCATCGGGCTTATTAATACGTACAACGATGTCTGCAAATTTATACCCTTCTTTAAGGGTCTGCACAACTTTGGCCCCCGCGTCCGAATACTCCTTGTCCGAGTACCCGGTAAGTACGCCTGTCCCGCTTTGTACCGCAAATTCATATCCCGCTTCAATCAATTTCTTAATATCTGCGGGAATAAGCGCGGTTCGGGTTTCATCCTTCGCAGTTTCTTTACACAAGAAAACTTTATTCATGACCCCAACTCTTTTCGTTTATTAACTTCTATTAAATAACAATTTAGCACAAGTTGCAATTATTGGCAATATCACGACAACTGTATTCACGGGAATCAATTTTCATCCGCCTTGGGGGAGTGGCCGGTTTCGCTCGCTACGCGGCAACGCGAATCAGCTTCGCTGAAAGCCGACCACTCCCCCAAGGCGGATGAAAATTGATTCCCGTGAATCGCATTACCCTAGTGCCGTGACCGGGCTATAAATTAGGGTTGGCAGAAGCGGGGAATAGTAAGCGCGCTTAGCGAAGTCGGGAGATTAGTGCACCAAACGAGGGTTGATGACATCGTTGGGCTCGCTTGCGAGACCAACACAGGCATCACCCGAGACGGTGCAATCATCCCACGACAAGCGTTAGCGCGAATATTCCCCGCTTCTGCCAACCCTAATTTATAGCCCGGTCACGGCACTAGGATACATTCTTGATGTACAATAGTAAGCGTCAAATAGACCCGCCTCCGTACATACGCGGGTCTATTTGACGCTTACAAACAACGGCTGGGAATAGCGCAAGCAATCATGGAAAACCCGGACATACTGATACTGGACGAACCAATGAACGGATTAGACAAGATTGGTGTCTTAGAAATGAGGGAATTGTTTATTGAGGCCCTGTGATGAAGTTTTTTATATGGATAATGGGGCCTTTTTACACCATCCGCAAATGTTTAATCAGCACGGAAACGGTGCCGTCGGTATGGGTGGTGAATTCGATTGAATCGTCCTCGGCGGCGAGCTCTGCCGGAAAGCGGATTTCCACGCCGTTTTCGCCCTTGATGCGATGGGTGGCGAACTGCTGTTTTACCACGCGCTGGCCAAGTGGCAGGTCTTCCTGTACGCCGGCATCCCGCAGGGTGCTTATGTAGCGGGTTTTAAACTCATCTTGACCCTCAAAAGCCTGGGCAGCCACATTGTCCATGGAAACGAAGCCCTCTTCGGCCTCGGCCTCCAGCAGCATGGCTGTCTTTATTTTTGCGGAAATCACCGGGTCGCGATGAAAATACTCGTCCACAAATTCGTCCGTGACTTCGTTTATGAGGACGGCCTGCTCCCTTTTGGAGGGGGAGGTTTCGCATTCCAAGAAAAGCTCGGAAAAGTACTGGACACTGTTGCCGTCAATTGTAGCCGGCTTTTCTACCAAGCTGATGGGCAAAGCCGCGCCCTCCAGTGTGATTAAAGCGGCATATTCCACCTTACCGGAGCTAAAGGGAAGCGCGTGGCAAGTGGTAAGCTGGTTGTCGGAGTCCTTGGTTTTGTGGGCATAGACCTCTTGGTAGTTCAGCAGAAGAACCGCCATATATTCCCCGCTTTTGTATCCCACCCTTGCGATTAAAATATCGCAGGGCGGGACAGAGGGAAAGCGGTTCATCAGAGTGTCCATTTTTTCGGCGAAAACCAGAGCGGTTTCTTTAAAGTATTTTTTACCGCTCTGGTACGCGCCGAGAAGTTCATACAGCCCGGCCTCCGGCTTAAAATAAGCTGTGCGCACAGCCAGATTGTTTATCAGTTTTTTTACATGCTTTTGGATAAAAGCTTCACATATCTCACTGTCGATATCCAGCTCCGCCTGGGAAAACACAGACGGACGGCCATCGTTGCACAGAATATGCAAAATCGCGTTTTTTATTTTTAATGCCATAGCGTTAGTTCCCCTGTTGCGGACGAGGCTTGTCCGCCAAATAAATCAGCGCGATTGTACCGGGGCCGGAATGCGCGCCGATTACCGGGCCAATTTCGTTTATGACAAAATCCTTCGTGCCGTATTTTTCAATAATCGCGGATTTCACCTGCTGTGCAAATTCGGGAACATCGCCGTGGCCGATGAAAACCAGCTGGTCCTTGGGGTTAAAGCCAAATTCGTCCATGCGTTCAAGGAAGTAGCTTATAGCTTTGTTGCGCCCGCGAACCTTATGCAACGGTGCGAGTTTTCCGTCGGGGAAAATAGTGAGAATCGGCTTGATGCTAAGCATGGTGCCCACAAAAGCCGACGCGCCCGAAACGCGCCCGCCACGACGCAGGTGGTTTAAATCGTCCGCCATTACCCAGTGATGCAAGCGCGGAATAAGACCCTCTATATAGGAAGCGTTTTCTTCAAGTGCTTTACCTTCGTCGCGGGCCTTGGAGGCGTAGTAGGCCAAAAGTCCCTGCCCAACCGACGCGGCCTTTGTGTCAATTGTAATGACCTTGCGGTCCGGATAAGCTTCGGCGGCTTCCCTGGCGGCCAGAACGCTTTGGTCATAACTTTTACTAAGCATGGACGACAGACACATATACAGCACGTCCTTGCCTTCCTTTAAGAATGGCTCCCATGCTTCCATATACCTGTGCGTTGTAACCTGCGTCGTAGATGCCAGCTTTCCGCCGCGCAACGCGCCGTAAAAATTCTTGACCGGCATCTCACGGTAATCCAAGTGGTTGTAATATTCCTTGCCGTCCATTGTAAAAATATACGGGATAACCTCAAGTCCCCATTCCTCCGCCAGCTTCGGCGGTAAATCCGTGGTAGAGTCCACAACAATAGCATAGTTCGCGCTCATAAACGCTTCCCCTTTCAAATAATAATTTGCCAAGCAGAACTATAAACAAAAATGAAACATCTGTAAAGGTCTTCCAAGTTTATTTCTTTCGTAGCATCTGTAAAAATTTGCTTTTTTGTCCAAAAGTTTGTTATATTAGATTTGTTCATAAAAAGGAGGGCGTTTTATGCTTGACAAGCAATTAGTGTACGATGTGCTGACGGTCGCTCTGTCCACCGGGGGCGACCTTGCGGAGATTTTTGTAGAGAATACCGCAAAGGACACAATCGAGATGATTAACGGCCAGGTGGAAAAGGCCGGCTGGGGAATTGACTACGGTCTTGGACTGCGCATAATCCAAGGCACGGGCGCGGTTTATGCGTATACGAACAATACCAGCCGCGAGAGTCTGATGAAGCTGGCAAAGGAGTCGGCCCAAGCGGTAAAGGCCGGCACCAAAGAAGACGGCTCTATAAAAAGCGTTATTACTTTGGACAGGCGCGAGCGTCTCAGCTTTGCGGACAAGGTAGCCATTCCTCCGGAAAAAGTGGGGAAAAAGACAATCGTGGAGCAGCTTCGCGCCGCGTCGAAGGCATCCTATGAATTTGACCCGCTGGTGACGCAAACGTCCGGGAATTACATCCATGTGGCGCAGAATATGTTCGTAGCCAATTCCAACGGCGTCTGGGCGGAAGACCGGCGTGTGCGTACCCGTGTACTTGTGCAGGCCGTGGCCTCGGAAGGACACGAAAAGCAAACAGGATATCTTGCGCCGGGTGCAAAGGGCGGTTATGAAATCATCGAGTCGCTGGACATGCCCGGGCTTGGACGAAGCACCGCAGAGGTTGCCGTGACAATGCTAAAGGCCGATTTGTGCCCGGGCGGGCGTATGCCGGTTATTATCGACAACGGCTTTGGCGGCGTCATTTTCCACGAGGCCTGCGCCCACAGTCTTGAGGCCACCTCCGTGGCAAAGGGAGCGTCGGTGTTCTGCGGTAAAATCGGTGAGAAAATCGCCGCGCCCTGTGTAAACGCCATCGACGACGGAACCCTTTTGGGCGAATGGGGCACTTTGAACATCGACGACGAAGGCACACCCACCCGCCGGAATGTTTTAATCGAAAACGGCGTTTTGAAATCCTATTTGGTGGACTATCTAAACGGGCTTAAAATGGGAACCCCCACCACGGCCAGTGCGCGGCGGGAATCCTATCGTTTCGCGCCGACATCACGTATGACCAACACCTATATCCTTCCCGGCGCGGACAAAACCGAGGAAATCATCGCCGACACCGAATACGGCCTCTACGCCAAACAAATGGGCGGCGGCTCGGTAGACCCGGCTTCTGGGCAATTTAACTTTGCCGTATTGGAAGCCTATATGATTCGCGACGGAAAAATAGCCGAGCCCGTGCGCGGCGCGACACTTATCGGCAAGGGCCACGAGGTTTTAATGGACATCGACCGCGTAGCCGACAATTTCAAGGCCGGTCAGGGAATGTGCGGCAGTTTAAGCGGTTCCGTGCCAACAAATGTGGGCCAACCGATGATTCGTGTAAAAGAAATGACCGTCGGAGGGAGAAAATAATATGGATTATAAAACTTTCAGAGACGAGGTTTTCGCACAGGCCAAAGCCAAGGGCTTTGAGGACTACGAATTATACTACTCCGCCGGAAACGGGTTTTCCGTGCGGGTATTTAAGGGCGAAATCGCCGAGTACAAGAATTCCAGCACCGAGGGAGTGGGCTTCCGCGGCACCTACGGCGGCAAAATGGGCTACTCCTACAGCGAAAAGCTGGACACAGCATTAATCGTGCCTATGCTTGCAAACGCCATGGCCAACGCCGGAATCATAGAAGAGGAAGAAGTGGAAAAGCTCTATCCCGGCGATAAGGAATATCAAAAAGTGGACGGCTACAGCCCGGCCATCAACGATACCGAGGCTTCTGAGAAAATCCAGATGGCCTTGGATATGGAAAAATACGCCCTAAGCCTCGACCCCCGCCTAACAATGGCGGATTATTGCTCCGTGGCTAATCAGGAAAGTCATGTAGCCATTTCCAATTCCTACGGCTTGGATTTAAGCCAAAAAACCAACCGTGCCTATGCGTACATGCTTGCCCGCGCGGAAGAGGACGGCGTTACAAAAAGCGGCATGGAGGTATGGTACGGCAAGAATTTTGCTGATTTCGACTATAAATCACTGGCCAAAAAAGCCGTGGACACCGCTGTAAGCTACTTGGGCGCGTCGCCGGTTCCCACCGGGGAATATCCCGTTATTTTTGACACCTACACCGCCGCCGACCTCTTTGGAGTATTCTCAAAAATTTTTATCGCGGAATCCGGCCAAAAAGGTTTTTCTTTGCTTAACAAAGACAAAGTCGGCGAAACCATTGCCGCCCCCCATGTCACCATCCGCGACGACGGCATCACCGAGCTGAGCCTTGAAAATTCCGCTTTCGACGCGGAGGGCGTAGCCACACAAAACAAAGCCGTCATCGAAAACGGTGTACTGAAAACCCTGCTGTACAATACGAAATCCGCCGCAAAGGACGGAGTAGAGTCCACCGGCAACGCCTCAAAACCCAGCTTTGGCGGAGCGATAAGCACCTCCACCGGCAATTTCTACCTTGTGCCCGGCGAGAAATCTTTCGAAGACCTCATATCCGGTGTTGAAAACGGCGTACTCATCACAGAGCTTGCGGGCTTGCACTCCGGCGCGAACGTGGTAAGCGGCGACTTCTCCTTCTCCGCCGACGGATTTTTAATTGAAAACGGCAAAATCGCCCGCCCCATCGACCAAATCACCGTAGCCGGGAATTTCTACGAGCTTTTGAAAAACATCTCGGAAGTCGGCAGCGATTTACGCTTCCACTACTTCAGCGGACTTATCGGAATGCCCTCGTTCCTCACGGGCGGCCTGAAAATCGCGGGGCTTTAAAAATATAGAGGCTGTCTCTTCACCGGACACAGGGGAAGAGACAGCCCCTAATGCTTTCCTCAGCGTAGTGAAAGGAGCATGTTAAAATGACTTTAGAATACACCTCGCCCATCGGCAAGTTGCTTATCACGGCGCATGACGGCAAAATTATCGGTGTAAATTTTACAATGGACGGCGCGCCTACTCCCCCCATTGCGCCAAAAACCAACGGCAATACCGCCGTTTCTGATAATACCGCCGTTTTAAATCAATGCGCCAAGGAGCTGGCGGACTATTTCGCCGGTACGCTAAAGGAATTCACCGTACCCATCAGCCCCTCCGGGACGCCCTTCCGGATGCGCGTATGGGAAGCATTGCAAACCATTCCCTACGGACAGACAATTTCCTACAAGCAGCTGGCCGAGCGCGTAGGCCAGCCCGCCGCAAGCCGTGCGGTAGGCGGCGCAAACCACCACAACCCCATAAATATAATAATCCCCTGTCACCGGGTAATCGGCGCAGGGGGAAAATTGACGGGATATGGCGGCGGCCTGGATAACAAAAAATTTTTACTGGAGCTGGAGAATCCATTTGTCATAAAGGATTGAGATATGCTCTTCAAGTTGGTGCTTTTTCTGATATAACACATCCATTTTTTCGTAACCGGAGACGGATAACTGCGACTCTATTTCTTCGTCCAGCGCACTCAATTCAGTCTCTGCTTCATAAATTTGAGCCTCGAGTGGAATTGACAACTCGGGCTTTTCTTTTGTTTTGACAGTTGGTTTCTTCTTTTTGGCGGGGGGTGTATTAGGCCGGGCTGCGGCAATAGCCGCTGATTTGAGAAAATCATCAAAACCTCCGTCAAATTCTGTTATTCCGCCATCTTTCATGCTCCATATTTTTGAGGCAAATTTATTCAGAAAATACCGGTCATGGGATATAAACAGCATAGTGCCGTCAAAATCGGAAACGGCGTCCTCAATCCATTCCCGCGACTCGATATCCAGATGATTGGTCGGCTCGTCAAGTATCAGAAAATTCGCTTTATTTTGCATGAGCAAACACAGCTTTAGGCGGCTTTTCTCTCCCCCGGAGAGATTAGCGACTTTTTTCAGCACATCCGGTGCCCTGAAACGAAAACGCGCAAGAATACTCCGGATTTTTTCTTCGGGGAGCGGGGTCGCGTCGCGCAAAGTATCCAGCACCGTGGCATTTTCATCATCAAACAGGATAATCTGGGACATATACGCGATTTTGATATTGCTGCTTACCTTTATTTCGCCGCTGTCGTTGGGCTCTTCACCCAAAATCAGCCTTAAAAGTGTAGTCTTGCCGCAACCGTTGGCACCGATTAAGGCAATGCGGTCATTTCTGGAGATACTCAGGCTTACGCTGTCAAGCAGCACATTAGACCCATAACCCTTGCACACCGAATCAAGGGATACAACCTCCTTCGCCGCATAACCGCCGCTGTTAAAATCCTCTGTTATTTTTTTTGATGTGGCAGGCTTTTCCACCTTGTCCATTTGCTCAATTCGTTTTTCAAACGCGATAATCCGCTTGGACAAGCCTGTGTTTGACGGGTTTATATCCGCCCATACGCGCTGCCGTTTTATCGCGGTTTCCAGCTGCTCAATTTTTCGCTGCTGTTGCTTATATTGCTCTGCTTGGGTTTGACGCCGCCTTTCTTTTTCTTCAACGTAAAATGAATAATTCCCCGAATAGAAATTGGCCACACCGTCATCAAGCTCGATAATCCTACTTACAACGTTGTCGAGAAAAACCCTGTCATGGGAAATGACTACAATGGTGCCCGAAAATTCACGAATGAAATTTTCAAGCCACGACAGTGAGGCTAAATCAAGGTGGTTTGTCGGCTCGTCAAGCAAGAGTATGTCGCAGTCGCGCAGAAGAATGCGCGCTAAATTAATCCGCGTTTTCTCCCCGCCGCTCAGCAATTTGAAGAGACTTCCCCGCATACCATCACCGATATTCATTCCGTTACATATTTTCTCGATTTTGAAATCCACTTCGTAGCCGCCAAGCCGCTCGTATTCCTCCATCAACTTGCCGTATCGCGCCAAAACCGCCGGACTGCCGTCGCCTTCAATTTTTTTCATGGCTTCGTGGATTTCAGCTATTTCTTTAAATGACGAACGCAGAATATCATCAACGGTATCACTTTTGGCGAAAACAGGGATTTGCGCGAGAATCTCAACTTTTTTGCCTATTGCCATACTCCCGCTGTCATAAGGCTCATCTTCGGCGATTACCTTAAACAATGTTGTTTTGCCGGAGCCGTTTTTGCCCAGCAGCCCAATCTTTTCCCCGCTGTAGATTTCAAAGGTAGTGCCCTTAATCACATGATTAGAGCCGTAATATTTATTTAATTCATGCACTGATATATCAATCATAGTCAAAAACTCCTTTAAATTTGGGCATTAGAAAAGCCCTGTACAGACTGTTTTGTCCGCACAGGGCTACCAAGCCATAAAGGAGCGGGATTACGCCGCTATTTCGTGCGGTGGCAGGCATTCAAAACAATCTGATGAATACAAAAAATGGGCAGACTGCCCCCTTGGCATAACAGGAGTCATTGCAAGCTGGTGGTTTTGAACCGCCCAAATAGATTGTTTCATGCGTCTCACCGCCTCGTATAATAATGTTTGTATTTTAGTTGTTGCTTGAAACGTAATAATTAAAATACACTGCAAGAAGCGGATAGAGTTCAGAGTTCACCGCCTTGGGATAAAATTCCCGACAAAAAGGGTGCTGCC
>Ga0209755_10000973_pt1 | contig 48103 bp, 25 predicted proteins | sample TergutCo191P1_FD_187301 | JGI IMG/M metagenome (GOLD analysis project Ga0209755, IMG submission 187301) | Cornitermes sp. P1 segment gut microbial communities from Petit-Saut dam, French Guiana - Co191P1 (SPAdes) (version 2) | ecosystem: Host-associated > Arthropoda: Insects > Digestive system...
TCCGAATTCCTTGGGCAGATCGCGCCACGAACACCCGTTTTTACAGCGGTATATCAGGGCGTTAAGGAAAATATAATTGTGGATTTTCACATTCCCCCTTTGTATTGGGAGTAATTTTTCAACTTTCCGATATTGGTTTTCATTTAGTTTCATACACTTATTATCTGTTGTTTTTCCTGTTTCCTTTAGTGTGAACACGCCCTAATTATATTTTTATATAATCACAATTATAAATCATCGGTATCGGATTGTTGCAGGCTAACTAATATTCTAAGTAAACTGTACTATTGAAAGTATATTAAAAGAAAGTTACGGTTACAAACCGACCAATTTTCTTAGTAAACTGTATTCAAAGTCCCAAAAACCAGATTAATAGTATTGTTGCAGACCGACCAATTTTCTTAGTAAACTGTATTCAAGACATGGGAAAGTACCGAAAGGACACAGTTGCAGACCGACCAATTTTCTTAGTAAACTGTATTACGGATGCTGTATGCTTTCGTTGTATTTACGTTTCAGACCGACCAATTTTCTTAGTAAACTGTATTTCTGCGACAGTTTCTGTTTGCTGTTCTGCGTTGCAGACCGACCAATTTTCTTAGTAAACTGTATTCCCTTGGGGACTTCATTCCGATAGTATTCTGTTGCAGACCGATTAATTTTCTTAGTAAACTGTATTGGTGTCCATAAGCCATGTACATACCATCTGGTTGCAGACCGATCAATTTTCTTAGTAAACTGTATTGCTAGAAAAGACTCTATTCTTCGTAAAGGGTTGCAGACCGACCAATTTTCTTAGTAAACTGTATTTCATAAGCGGGTCGCCTTCATTATCCGGGGGTTGCAGACCGACCAATTTTCTTAGTAAACTGTATTAGAATAAATTACCGGCTTGAACTAGTTTCAGTTGCAGACCGACCAATTTTCTTAGTAAACTGTATTGCGGGCGTTGTTGCCGCTGTTATGGTTTGAGTTGCAGACCGACCAATTTTCTTAGTAAACTGTATTGTTAAATACTGCAGCATTTCAGTCCCGCAGTTGCAGACCGACCAATTTTCTTAGTAAACTGTATTTCAATAACGCACCCCGGCAAACCCGTTAAGTTGCAGACCGACCAATTTTCTTAGTAAACTGTATTCCGCCGAAACGAAGGGGGAGCGTCGACTTAGTTGCAGACCGACCAATTTTCTTAGTAAACTGTATTAGCCCGTTTACAGTGGGTTTTTGCCGTTGTGTTGCAGACCGACCAATTTTCTTAGTAAACTGTATTGAAACAATGGAATTGGCAGTATGCGCTGCTGTTGCAGACCGACCAATTTTCTTAGTAAACTGTATTAATATCAATGTAGTACATTTTTACTAAGGGGTTGCAGACCGACCAATTTTCTTAGTAAACTGTATTTCAACAAATAAAACCGCTGTTGTATGTGTGTTGCAGACCGACCAATTTTCTTAGTAAACTGTATTAATATAACCTCTATTACGTAATCTTTCAAGGTTGCAGACCGACCAATTTTCTTAGTAAACTGTATTCGATATTATCATCGCCATCATCATCTTCATGTTGCAGACCGACCAATTTTCTTAGTAAACTGTATTTTATACAATTGAAACCTATTTCTTTTAAAGGTTGCAGACCGACCAATTTTCTTAGTAAACTGTATTTTAATGACCGAAGACAAAACACAGGATGTAGTTGCAGACCGACCAATTTTCTTAGTAAACTGTATTTTACTTTGGTGTATGGTAAATTCAATTGAGTTGCAGACCGACCAATTTTCTTAGTAAACTGTATTGCGACTAGCTAAAGCCTTAACGGGTACGGGGTTGCAGACCGACCAATTTTCTTAGTAAACTGTATTTTAAAGTTAAGAACCTGTAATCCTTTTTCAGTTGCAGACCGACCAATTTTCTTAGTAAACTGTATTATCATTTGTCTTTCAGGCAGAGGCGACAAGGTTGCAGACCGACCAATTTTCTTAGTAAACTGTATTAAAGCCCGAGCGCGGTGCAAATCCGCGCTGGTTGCAGACCGACCAATTTTCTTAGTAAACTGTATTTAATTTGAATTGTTATTTCAGAACCGTTTGGTTGCAGACCGACCAATTTTCTTAGTAAACTGTATTACTCGTCAATTTCCTTTATAATTTCATCTGGTTGCAGACCGACCAATTTTCTTAGTAAACTGTATTTTACAATTCTCTTGCCAGTCGGCTTGTTGCGTTGCAGACCGACCAATTTTCTTAGTAAACTGTATTTTGCACCAATATGATGAATACGATAATTCAGTTGCAGACCGACCAATTTTCTTAGTAAACTGTATTTAACAGCCGAAAACGCTTTTGTTGCAATGGGTTGCAGACCGACCAATTTTCTTAGTAAACTGTATTATAATAATGATCCTTAACATCTTCGGAATTGTTGCAGACCGACCAATTTTCTTAGTAAACTGTATTTCATTCTTCATTCTCCTGTTCTTCTTTTTCGTTGCAGACCGACCAATTTTCTTAGTAAACTGTATTACAGGGCAAGTTCTAGCGAATACAAACGAGGTTGCAGACCGACCAATTTTCTTAGTAAACTGTATTATTAAAACCGAATGATTATAACCCGAATAGTTGCAGACCGACCAATTTTCTTAGTAAACTGTATTTTCGCTTATGAGATTATCGGCTGGGGTGTGTTGCAGACCGACCAATTTTCTTAGTAAACTGTATTCAGATAAATTCCCGTGATGACGCAGCCGCAGTTGCAGACCGACCAATTTTCTTAGTAAACTGTATTAAGATGAGGTATTAAAATTATTCCAGCCGGGTTGCAGACCGACCAATTTTCTTAGTAAACTGTATTATATATTTTTCCCATAATAAAGCCCGTTCCGTTGCAGACCGACCAATTTTCTTAGTAAACTGTATTCGGTATGGAAGGGTTCACCCCCAGCCGTAGGTTGCAGACCGACCAATTTTCTTAGTAAACTGTATTTTCTAAAAAAAGCATGAATCTATCCGCTTTGTTGCAGACCGACCAATTTTCTTAGTAAACTGTATTACACAGAGCCAGGCGGAGACAATTAAAGATGTTGCAGACCGACCAATTTTCTTAGTAAACTGTATTGGCACCCTGTACGCGCGCGCGATCCGTTGCGTTGCAGACCGACCAATTTTCTTAGTAAACTGTATTTTAAACAGGCGGAATTTGCGCGCATGGTGGGTTGCAGACCGACCAATTTTCTTAGTAAACTGTATTTTTGAAGCATTGTGCTTATCAATCTATCAAGTTGCAGACCGACCAATTTTCTTAGTAAACTGTATTAGCGTCGCTCCGTGCCAGTCATCGTTATGTGTTGCAGACCGACCAATTTTCTTAGTAAACTGTATTATTTTGAAGTTTTACCATGTCAACAACATAGTTGCAGACCGACCAATTTTCTTAGTAAACTGTATTTTATATTCCGGTTTTCGTAACGCCTTATTAGTTGCAGACCGACCAATTTTCTTAGTAAACTGTATTTAAGCGGGCGCGTTTTTAATTCACCCATGTGTTGCAGACCGACCAATTTTCTTAGTAAACTGTATTCGGTTTATCCGCGACTGTTTTTTCGGTTACGTTGCAGACCGACCAATTTTCTTAGTAAACTGTATTACACGGAAAATATCTGTTCCTTCAAGGTCGTTGCAGACCGACCAATTTTCTTAGTAAACTGTATTCAAGCCCTGCCGCTCTGCCGCAGTCTCTTAGTTGCAGACCGACCAATTTTCTTAGTAAACTGTATTATGGCGATTTATGCAATGCTCCATTTCCTTGTTGCAGACCGACCAATTTTCTTAGTAAACTGTATTACCATCCCATTTGATAGCTTCAATGACTACGTTGCAGACCGACCAATTTTCTTAGTAAACTGTATTAATATTATCTACAACACCGCCTGTAGCAAAGTTGCAGACCGACCAATTTTCTTAGTAAACTGTATTAAAATATTATCACTTGTGAAAAATATTGTAGTTGCAGACCGACCAATTTTCTTAGTAAACTGTATTGAGAACGGTACCATGCGTTATCCGCATTAGGTTGCAGACCGACCAATTTTCTTAGTAAACTGTATTCGTGCGGTGTAAATGAAGATGGCTTGCTGGGTTGCAGACCGACCAATTTTCTTAGTAAACTGTATTGCGCGGCGGTTTTAACCTACCTTCCCCCCAGTTGCAGACCGACCAATTTTCTTAGTAAACTGTATTATTTTTTTAATATAACATCTAATATTTCTTGTTGCAGACCGACCAATTTTCTTAGTAAACTGTATTGTAAGGAAAGAACATACAACACAACTCCCGGTTGCAGACCGACCAATTTTCTTAGTAAACTGTATTAAAAAAAGATATTAAATTTCAAGGCTTCTTGTTGCAGACCGACCAATTTTCTTAGTAAACTGTATTACTGCGAGAAAAGCCTGGAATAAACTTTTGGTTGCAGACCGACCAATTTTCTTAGTAAACTGTATTTAATAATTTAAACCTGCGCTTTCCCCTCTTGTTGCAGACCGACCAATTTTCTTAGTAAACTGTATTGATAGTCGCCGCGTACGAGCGAGCGGCCGCGTTGCAGACCGACCAATTTTCTTAGTAAACTGTATTGAAAGCCAATAAAAGGTAACGGAAAATTAGGTTGCAGACCGACCAATTTTCTTAGTAAACTGTATTCTTTTTCTTGTTTCTCAAATGTTACGCGGGGTTGCAGACCGACCAATTTTCTTAGTAAACTGTATTGAGAGTACCTTACACAGTTGGTATTATGGAGTTGCAGACCGACCAATTTTCTTAGTAAACTGTATTAGGGTGCGCTAACGGCTGTTCAGGCAGTGGGTTGCAGACCGACCAATTTTCTTAGTAAACTGTATTCTTGTGAACGGACACCCCGGAGTAAGCCCGTGTTGCAGACCGACCAATTTTCTTAGTAAACTGTATTCAGGTGTTGGCTAATTCCTTACAAGATAAGGGGTTAGCCAACAAGGTTTGTAAAAAAAGTGTGTTAAAAGAGTAATAATTGTGAAGGTTTCTGCTTGTTTTTTTCTTTATTTTTTCCGGAAAATGAAATAATTCCTTCATATTGCTTATCCGTAATTGTAAGGATATCAACCTTTCCTTTTGGTGGAAGTTTATCTTGAATATTTTTAATATATCCATCTAAAGCCTCTTTACCTGATAATAACCTGTAGTATACAGAAAATTGGCTCATATGAAAACCTTGATCTAGCAGAGATTTTCTGAAAACAGAAGCTATTTTCCTTTCTGCGGGAGTAATAACAGGCAAATCAAAAAGGACTATCATCCACATAAGTTTATAGGAACTAAGAGTTGTCATTTTTTAGTAATAACAAACTTGCAATCTCAATCTGAGGTACTTTTGCTTTGAAAGAGCTTACCAATGAGAATGCCAGCCTCTCCATAGCTATATAAAGCGGAGTAGTTTCATTATTTAATTGTAGGTCTGCCCAGAGAAAGGAACTTATCGTTTGCTTAGCAGATGCATTCATTTCCTTTACATTAGATTCAATAGCTTGTTTTACAAAAAAATCAACCAGCGGTCGATAAGGTTCCATAATATCATCAGCTAAAGGAAATGGATTGTTACTACTTTCATGATGTATACCAAAAATTGGATTTAATCCTGCCGCACAAATAACTCTGGCTGCGCACGCTCTTAGTAATGCGTATCCATAATTTAATAAAGCATTCGGCCATATACCATCAGGATGCCTTGAAAAATCATCTCCAAATAATGCCTTCCAATAAACCCTTGCGCCGCTGGCTTCTCGATTCTGCGGATCTCCGGATTGAACATTTTTTGCGTACACGCTTATTTGATTTGATTTTTCATGTTTCCCGTAAAACTTTAGTACCTCGCTTTGATGCGTAAGTTTTGCTATTATAATCGATTGCCAAAGACGTTTTTTTAACGGTTGACTGGCCAGACTTTGCAGCCTTACGCGTAAAGCGGTTTCATAATTCGCATTTACCGGAAGAACCAGCGCGGAAGGCATCCCTTTGGAACCGCAAAGAACCGTAACTGCTCCCCGTTCAGCAAGACTGACAAGCGCTTCCTTTGTACAAGTTGCTCCAAAAGCTGAAATCATTAAAACACCTATATCATCAAGAGGCACTTCTCCGAAAAACTCATCACCTTGTTTTATAGTAATGAATCCTCGGTTCCTGGAAATAAAACGGCCATTTTCACTCACATCTACAATTCTTGGTATCATTACTACTAAGATCGGTAAATAAGTTTCCCGTCAACAGTAATTTTTACTAATTTTATTTTATATTCATTAAATAAAACATTAATGGATTTAAAATTATGACCTTCTATATTAGAAAGCCAAAAATCCGAACTGAAATTTATATTAGTATTTATCTTCCATGAGGCAATAGTATCACTGGCATATATAGGACGTATATCTATCTTATTTTGAGTTGTTGAAAAACCTGCAATACGGCAGAATTCCTGTTCATTATCATTCTGTAAAAGAATAATATCGTTTTTACAAAGCCGCATTATTAATTTTGCTGCCGGATGGTCATGTCTTTTTATTAAAACTTTATCATCACCAAGTAATTGCTGCTGCATTGCTTCCGGACGCGAAATAAAAATACCTTCATATTTATATTTTCCTTTTGTTTGAGGAACTTGCCAAACATCAACCTCGTAATAATCACCTGGCATATATGCCTTGTTGTCACATGAATTAATAGAAACAGGCACTTGATCTTTTGGAAAATACCGAATCGAAGAAATACCTGTTTTGTTACTATATTTATTTAATACATCTTGCAATTTCTGTCCGGTTTTAACAGGATTAGATGCAACGAATTTTTGAATCTTTTCCCGTAAAAGTTTATCTGCAATATTTGGAATATCTCTTTCAGATAATGATTCAAGAGGCGCACGCGTCACCCATTTATCCTGAAATATTCTGAAATATTTATATTTCTTTTGAAAAATTATTTTTGCTTTTTTAAATCCTTCTTTATGAACCATCTGAGATATATCGCTCTGTATTGACTTTGGAACAATTCGGCAAATTTCATTTTCTTTAATTTCATCAGAATTAATCTGTTCTAAATAAGAATGTTTTGATAAAGCGGTCTCGGCATAAAGTTTCCCTTCTTTACCGTGATCTAATTTATAGGAAATAATAATTAATTTCAGCTTTTCTTCAATTTCACCTCTATTTATTGGACACGAAGGAGCGTCAATTTCACCATAACCTCTTCCGCTGTTAATTCTGGCAGCTTCTGATAAAAGGTTACGATCGCATAAACCAATAACAAACGCATCAAGCGCATGATGACGATGATCACTTCTGTTTTTATACCATGTATCATGTCCCCTATTCAATAAAGTATTCAATCCCCAAAAGCCGCGGAGTAAAGCGGTAAGTCTGCCTGGTGTAACCCAAATGTTACTATTTTTACAAATAACAGAGAGATATTCCTCACTTGCTTTTGAAAGATACGCGGTATCAGCTATTTGCCTGTCTAAAAAACCTCCTTTTTCCTCATTAAATTTTTTCATCGCATCAGGGTAAAACTTGTGTCTTTTTTTAGATGGTAATTTTGCCGTAAGTTCCGTAATACGAATCCAGTCATATCCTTTAGGATTATTCCCAAAAGCTTCAAAAGGACTGTAGTTTTTCTTTATTTGATTACATTGCCGATGAGCTACTGTTAAATTATCACGAGAATTAAGCAATGTTCTGGAGTAAGGAAGAATATGATCTATCTCCACGTTACCTGAAATTAATTGACTTGCGGAAATTGTTTTACCGCAATAAGGACAAAGCCTGGCGATTCCTTCAACTGCAAGTTCTTCCCATAATTTATATTTTTTTATATCTTCACTGCTGATTTTTATTAATCCAAGATCAGACAGTTCCTTTCTTATTCGCTCATTATCTTTTTGGTTTTTTGTTTGCTCTCTAAAAAGTTCATCTTTTCTTGTTTTGCTTAACTTAAGATCCCTGCTTACTTCCATAATAATTTGATTCGGTTTCCCATAACGGCGAATTAGCGCATTAACAAGTTTTCGTAATTGATTCATAGCAATATGTACAGTTGGGTTTGGAATGTAACCAAATTGTTTTTCATCATTTCCTTTAAAACTTTCACCTCTGGCTCCGCTTACCTGCCCGGCAAGAACCTCCCCATAATAAGGAAGTGAGCGCCGTAATTCTTTTTGTTCTTTTTTTGAATGATGTAAACCCATGTGTTTTACCGCTTCAGAATATTGCATCCATTCTTTTAGCATTACTTCAGAACAATCAATCATAAAACGGGATGAAAGCATTGTTGTTCCCACAGGAATATTATAACCGGAAATTTTTTGTATTTGTTCGTTGGTAAGTCCAAAAGGTTTCAAAAAATTAAAAATTACACTTTCATCATCTTCAATCATCAATTTTTCAATAATCTCATCTTGTTTCTTTATATCCTGCTCATCCCATATATTACCGAAGTATTCAGGTTTACGAAATTCAACCGATGTTTCATTGCCTTTAAGTTTGTCCCTTTTATTGTCTTCAAGATTAAATGAACCTGTGTAGTTTTCACCAAATAATTTTCTTATCCGATCAAAGGAAATTGATTTTTGAGTATTCAAAGTTTCAAATAACTTTAGTTTCAATTCTGAAGGGATTTGTTCTTCTTTGTTTTCATCATTGTAATATCTTAGATTAGTAATATCCTGTAATATTCTAAAACGATGAGCCGAAGGAAAAGCTTTGTAGCCGCGGTCTTCATTGGTATAAAATTGACATCGTCCTCGTTCCGGCCGCTTAAGCGGACGCTGGAAGAATATTAACCAATGAAGTCGTTCCCAATTAATATCCTTATAATATTTTTCCTGTTTCTTTTTTATTTCAGCGAATTCATTTTCGTACATTTCTCTGGAAGGATAAAAAGTATAAATGATTTTTGTCTTTTCTGTTCTAGCCTTAAACCGCACGGAATTACCCGCCTCTCGTTGATTACAAAGCCATCGCCCAAGAGTAAGCCCTTGTAACTCTGTTTTAAGAGCTTCTATTCCTCCCAGCATTCCTTCTTTTTCTGCATTGCTTTCCGCCTGTTGATCTTTACGCCCTGATTTAAAACCGCGGCGTACAGAAAATTGCATCATTATTCTGCCCAGTTCAAAAGGCTTTAATTTCCTTTCCAGAGCATTCGAGCGGAGTATGTATGGATCAAGTTGCGTAATAAAATGTTGTTCTTCTCTTTCTTTAGGTATAAGTTTATTATTAACAAGAAAGTTGAGCATTGCGTTTTTTCGTCTGATTTTTCTGTCCCGCTGACGGCGCATTTGCCGTGCATTTCGCCTTGCTTCATTAAGAGGTGTACCGGTTTTAGCTTCCCTGCCATCAGAAAAAATTCGCACTCCCATGTCAAGGATTTTAGTTGGTTTGGTTTCATTATCCAGCTCTAAAGCGGTCCAACCTATTGAATTTGTGCCTAGATCAAGCGCTAAACGCCACATAACAACCTCCTCTTTATTAAAATTGTATTTTTTTCACTTTTCTGCTTTACAAACATTATATCATTATGGTAGAATGTTTCTACAGTTTATTAAGATAATTGGTCGGTATGTTAACAAGACCTCCCGTAAGGGTTGTGTCACAAAATGACGCTGTATAGCGTGGAGAAAGGAGGGTACGCCCTCCTTTTTTTTATTTAGAATTATCCAAGTTTGGTTTATAATCCAAATTTATGACACTCGTCCATTAATAACACAATTAAGTAATTTAAAGCAGGACAATATTGATAAGGACAACCTACAAGCGGTGTTATATATCTTTTTGCTAGATAATAGAGATTGTTCTAAAAACTGAAGTTTTGGAACAGCCTCAATAATGAATCTTTTTTAACCGCAAAAAAAATCTGGAATATTCTTTTTAGCTCTTACATACCATGTTCTTACTCGGAGTGTGACACTTTTCGATTTTCTCATGTATAATTTCGTTATGATTCAATCCACGCACTTTTAATCTCCAATTCCCTAGACAAACCTAAATTATTCCTCCATACTGCATAAAACATGAATTCTGTTGAATCCGTCCTACTCGAAAATATTGACGCTCCCAATTCATGCTTTATCTTTCCCACAGATGTTGCGGCCTCACGATGGGCGGATCATCTGTTGCGTCTGCGCGGCGGTACAATAGCGATGAAAAAATTTATCGCTTGGGATGTTTTTAAACAGAATTCAATAAAATCAAAAGTTTTAAATAAAAAAAGCATACCTTCTGTTCTTAGAAAAGTTTTTATAAGCGCCCTTATTAAAGAGAACGCGCAGGAAGCCGGACAGGGTAAAGCGCCCTTTTTTGTTTCACTCATCAGGCCACAGTGGGCGCAGCAGGCTGACAGGTTCGCGCCGTGGCTTACAGGACTTTTGCCTCAGCTTGGAATATGGTTCAATAAAACTACAGGCATGAAAATAGACAGTATTTTATTGCCAAATGCTGAAGATGCGGCGCTTGAAATGGATGATGACGACAGGGATCTTTTTCTGATGGCGCGACGTTATGCGCAATTTCTTGAAAAGCACAGGCTTTTTGAGCCTGCCTGGGAAACGCCGCCTTTCAATGATGAGGGACTGGAATGTTTTGTCTTTTTTCCTGAGTCTTTGTCAGATTACAGCGAGTATAGGGAACTGCTCGCTTCCAGCGCTCATGTAAAAATTATCAGCTCTTTAAATGCAGAAGCAAATCCGGGTGATACTTTTTATTATACCAATTCACGCAGTGAAATAACCGAAGCCGCGCTTTATATACGCGCTTTGCATGAAAAATCAGGAATAAGCTGGGATTCAATCGCTGTCTGCATTCCTTATTCTGAAAATTATGAACCTTATGTCATAAGGGAATTTACCAACAGAAATATTCCCCATGTTAAGCGCAGCAGTAAGCCTCTCGCAGATTATCCTGCGGGACAGTTTTTCAGCGCTGTAGTTGATTGCACCTCACGCGGTTTTGCTTTTTCAGCCCTCACTTCGCTAATCATGAACAGAAATCTGCCATGGAAGGATACAGCGTCCATTCATAATCTTGTTGAATTCGGAATTAACAATAATTGCATCAGTTCATGGACCGAAAAAAGCATCAGTGACGGAAAAGAACAGTTAATAAATGTAAATGTCTGGGAAGACGCTTTTAACCAGCCCTATAAATGGATTGATCCCGCAGCTAAAACATTTTTTATTAACCTGAAGCGGCATTTATATGATCTAAGGTACGCATCTTCATTTTCCCAAGTGCGTAAACAGTATTTTATTTTCCGCCAGTGTTTTTTTAACATGGAAGAATGTACGGAAGAAACAGATTTAATCCTATCGCGCTGCATATCGGAACTAATATACTTAACAGAAATAGAGAAAAACTTTCCTGAAGCGGTTTTTGACAAATCTTCAGGCGCTTCTTTTTTGGACTCGTTTTTATTTTTTACGCAATATTTAAGCGAAACAAATTATCTTGCGCAGCAGAAATCATGCGGCGTTAACATTCTACCCTATAAAACCGCGGCATCCGCTCCTTTTGACTGTCATATAATTCTAGGAGCCGGACATGATGCCTTATCAATTGTTTATTCCAGGCTGGATTTTCTATCCCGTAAAAAAAGGGAAAAACTTGGAGTGTCAGACGAAGACGCTTCTTTCGCATTTATAAATTTACACAGAATCAATTCTATCAAAAACGCAGCCTTCTTCTGCTGTGAACAGAGTTTTTCGGGGTATACAATCCCACATTCAAAAATTGACGCGCAGGGATCGCCGCAGGAACGCTGCGCGGCAAATCCTCAATTACGCGAAAAATTTTCCGTTGATTATTATAAAAATGAATATTTATTTAACCCGCTGTTTTCCACTTCAGATAACGCATTTCCCATAACGCTTCATGAAAATCAGAAAGACGGTTTTGAAGAGTGGAAGAAACGCCGCAAATATCCTGAAAGCTCAGGCGGCAAATGGAAGACAGATAATGTTTTGCTTGACCTTATACAAAAGAAATATATGTATAATGACGCATACCCGGGTTTACCCGGAGTTTCCGCTTCCGCGATGGAGCCGTATTTTCAGTGTTCTTTAAAATGGCTGTTTAACCGCGTCCTTTCCCTAGAAAATGTTCAGATTGAAGTGAATTTAATGGCGGAAAATGTAGAAGGCATGGTATATCACGCGGTATTAAATTTATTTTTTACAGAAATAAAAAAAACAAAAAAAGTGTTAATTAAACCGGATTACTCCGATCACGAGCCTGTTCTCCCAGCAAGTTACAGGGAAATCCTGAAAGACTGCGTAAATAAAATATTTAGCGCTTTTCCTTCACTTCAGACAGAAGGAGAAGAAAATAAAACTCACATTATAAATCACGCGCAGATGAGCGCTCTTACATCCCGTTTATTGTTCGCGGGCAAAAAACATTTTCTGTTTTCCCTTGAAAAATTCCTCGCTCATTTTCTGTCGCTGTTCGCAGGACATTATGTATTCGGCTGTGAAATTCCATATCAGGTGAAACGTGATAATTATTTTCTGAACGGAAAAATAGATTTTATTCTTGAAGAACCGGATAAAACATCAGATGAACTCTCCGGAAAAAATACCGGAAAACTTATAATAGCGGATTTTAAATTAAAATGGACGCCTGAGCGTGATGACTGTACAGCGGAAGGAAAAAACGGGCTTGCCAACTTCCAGATTCCAATGTATACAATCCTCACTGAAGAAAATAATAAAGCACAGGTGCATACCGCGCTTTTTTACAGCATCCTTAAATTATATCCTGAAGTAATTATCGGTGAAGTTAATGATATAAAAACAAACGCAATAATTCCCAAAAATGAAGACAAACGTATTTCGCGAAACAGCGCAGCTTATAACAGAATATTTGAGGAATTCAGCATAAAAACGAGGCAATTCGCCAATGAAATCAATACGGGTAATTTTACAGTATTTGAAACAGGATATAACAAATGCGTTAGCTGTAAATTCAGCCGGATATGCCGTACAGCCTATACAATTAGCTGTGAAAAATATTTTTTACCGGAAAATATTCAGGGGAAGTAAAAATGCAAATATTAGAAAAACACCTGCAGCTTAATGAAGAACAAAAAAAAGCCGCGTTCTATATTGATAATGCCGTTGTCGCAGCCGGCGCAGGATCGGGGAAAACCATGGTGCTTGCAAGCAGGTTTGCCTGGCTGCTCACAGAGAAAAATTACAAAATTGAAGAAATACTAACGCTGACATTTACAAAGAAAGCGGCCGCCCAAATGTATAAGCGCATTTTTTTGCTTTTATCAGAAATTGCCGAAGAAAAAAACGGTCTCCGTTCAGAAAGGGCGCGCAGGGCTTTGGATGATTTTATTCATGCGAGAATCCAGACACTTGATTCCTACAGCGCTTCAATTGTCAGGCAATGCGCTCCCCGTTACGGTATAAACCCCGATTTTAAAATTGATCAGGATTTTTGTTACAATCTGGCGCTGGAAGAATCGCTTCCGTTTTTAATCACCTTCCGCCATCATCCCGCGGTTGAAACGCTTTATTCAGATAACCGTCCCAATGATATTGTCCGAAGCATTTTCGCAGAAATTCTGTTCAATTACTGTCACATTGACAGGCCTTTGGACTTTATCACCGGTGTGAAAAAGCAATTTGACTTATTATGCGCTGAATGGAAAAAACAGTGCGGTAATATTAAAACAATTTTTAATGAAACCGCAGAACACGCTTTCGATGATATAAATATGTTTCCGGACATTGTTCCGTTTATGGATAAATTTAAAAAAGGAGAAATAATAATACCTGAATCTGATGATATAAAAAAATATTTCAATTTTATTCTGAATGAATCTCCTGAAGACTGCATTGAAAAAGCGGAATATCATCCTCTGCAAAAAACCATAGTAAAACTATTGATTTTTTTATCAGATATAAATTCCCTGAAATTAACCAAAGGCAAAAGGCCGAAAGACGGCAATCCTGTCAAGGAAAGAATATTTTTGCTTCGCGCGCTCTTCGCCAGATTTTCATCGCTTTCAGTATCATGTTTGCAGGCAGGTTTTATATATTCCATTATGTCTGTCATGCCGCAGTTACAGGAGCGTTATTTAAACAGAAAACGGGCGGAAGGAGTTTTAACTTTTCATGATATCGCGCGCCTTTCCAGAACAATTCTTCTTGAACAGGAAGATATTAGGCAGGGTGAAAAAGAAGCTTTTAAAGCGATTATGATCGATGAGTTTCAGGATAACAATGAACTGCAGAAGGATATTTTATTCCTGCTTGCCGAAAAGCCGCAAATATTCAACAGGGGAATTCCTTCAGCGCAGGATTTGTCGAAAGGCAAACTTTTTTTTGTCGGGGATGAAAAACAGTCAATTTATCTTTTCAGGGGCGCGGATGTTTCGGTCTTCAGAAAATTAAATGATGAGCTTGACAGCGCGGGCCTGTCATTGAAAATCAACTACCGCTCCTCGCCCGCGCTGATAGGAGCGTTTAACGCCATCTTCGGCGGCAGCGTTTTTGATCCCCATGGAAAAGAACCTGTGTCAGTAAAACCTTCCGTCTTTGCGCCGTCGCTGTCTGCAGAAAAACCTCTGCCGCTTTATGAAGCGTCCTATACTCCCCTTGAATCAGGAAAGGACAGCCCCGGCGGATTATATATTTTTATACTGAATAAATCATCTGAGAAAACAACAGACAGCGATGAAGAAGACAACCGCCTGTCTCCTGATGAAAATGAAGCACGCTTCACGGCGGAACGTATAAAACAATTGTTAAATGAAAGAACTGAATCAGGAGATTTTAAATATCAACCCAAGGATATAGCGATTCTGTTCCGCGCCCGCAGCCCGCAGTATCTTTTTGAAAAACACCTCAGGCTTCTTGGCGTTCCATATATCTGCGAAGATATTAACGATTTTTTCTACGGCGGACTTGTAAACGACATCATGTCAGTGCTTTTCCTTGCGGCGCATCCTTTGGACAGCGCGGCGTATGCTGAAATGCTGCGCTCCCCTTTCGCCGGTCTTTCACTGTCTGGAACTGCAGCATGTATGGCGGTTTTTAAGGAAGCGGAAAATCCCGAACCATTTAACGAAGAGCCTGTTCCTTATCTCGAAGAAACTGATCTGGAAAAATACAGGCACGGACAAAAAATATATAAATCAATCTGTAAAAAAGCAGCAAGTGAAAGTATCAGTTCCCTTATCAGTGATTTATGGTATAAAGAAGGTTACCGTTATGAGACAGAATGGAACCTGTCTACAGGCGTATACCGTGAATTATTCGACTATCTTTTTCATCTTGCTGTAAAAGCGGATACGGATAACAAAGGGCTTGTTTCCTTTACGGACTCCATGCGCAGGTTAAGGGATTCAGGCGGGCGTCTTACAGATGTAGAAATCCCCCTTGAAAAGCCAAGCGCGGTTCATCTGCTGACAATTCATAAAAGCAAGGGGCTGGAATTTCCTGTTGTCTTTCTTTGCTGCTGCGGCAAACACAGCCAGGCGGACAAGGGCGAGAGCATATTTCTTTCCGACGAAGCCGGAGTCGTCCTTAGCCCTCCACTGCCGCCTGAGTGTTATTCAATTCCGAACATCCGCAATAATTTTTTCCGTGAACAGGCGGAAGCGGAAATCAAACTGAAGAGAACCGCGGAACTAAGGCGGCTCCTGTATGTTGGCATGACCAGAGCAGAAAGAGAACTGTACTTAACCGGCGTCCTGGGCTTTGAAGAGACAGAAACTGATAATTTTCCGCTTAAAATAAAAAATTATATTGAAAATAAATGCGCCGCAAACAATAATCCGATAACAGGGGATTCAATATTAAACAATGATACATTTTTCGGTTTACTGCTGCCGTCAATTGCCGCGCATATCTCCCAGGACGGTCTTATTGATGAAACATCCTTTTTTACCCTTGACGCAATTCCTGTTTACACGGAAGATCAAATAAAAAACCAGGAAAAAAAGTCCGCATTGTTTTCCAATGATCAAAAAGGTTTAAACAGTTATTTTAATAAAGTTGAACCGCTTTACCAGAAAGCGGAAAAAAATATAACTCCGCAAATATATGATAATCACATAACGCCTGTATCATTGCGGAATAAAGATGAGGACTCTACAAACAATGAAGCGTCAGGAAGGAACTCCTACATCAACCGGGAATTTTCAGGCGAAAAATCGGAAGATGTCTTTGCAGAAGTCGATTCCATGTTAAGCCGTTTCTCGCAATCGGGAGAAGATAATAGTGAGAAATTCAATTCAGGCAGTTTCGGAACAATCGCGCATATCTGCGTAGAAGCTCATCTGAACGGCAAAGACGCGGTAATTCCGGCGATTATCGCCTGTTTTCTAACCCCCGGCGAGGCGGAAACCCTGCTTAAAGCCGGCAGGGAACTTGCAAGCCGGTTTATCCGTTCTCCCCTGGGAAAGATCGCGAGTATCGCGAAACTGCGCGAAAGTGAATTCTCATTCAGGAGCATAATAAAAAATATTACAGGAAAAGAAATTTTTATTAACGGCACAATCGATCTGTTTTTTGAAGACAGTGATTTTATTCATGTGGTGGATTTTAAAACAGACTCAAGGGAAACTCCCGCTGAGCATACCGCGCAGATGTCATGTTATTACCAGGCTGTCTCGTCACTTTTTGCGTTACCTGAAAAAAAGGAATGCCGCGCATGGCTTTACTATCTGCGGACAGGCCATGCAGTAGATATGACGCGCAGAGTTAAACAATTTGATATTAAACAATACGGTTAGCTGTCATGTATTATCAAATTTTATTCTTAATTCCGCTGATAAATTCATCTATTGAATCAAATTCATCATTAGCCGGAGCGCTGATTCCGATTATTTTACAGAGATCTTCAATCGCGCGCTCATATGCTGAAATCTTTAAATGCAGTTTTATTTTTGTGTTAACAACTGTTTTGTCAAACGGTTTAATAATATAATCTACAGCGCCAAACTCAAGGCCTTTTGCTTCATCTCCAGAATCGTTTAACCCGGAAATAAAAATAACCGGAATACTCCTTGTGACTTCTGATTCTTTGAACTTTTGAATAACCTCATAACCGCTCATGTGCGGCATGATAATATCAAGTAAAATTATATCCGGTATTTGTTTTTGGGCTACTTCAAGTCCCGAAGCGCCGTCTATTGCAACAATGATATCGTATTTCGGCCTCAGGAAATGCGCGAGCGCCATAATATTCATTTTCTCATCATCAATAATTAATATTTTTTTTTTGTTTTCCATGTTTATTCCCCGTTCACTTTTCTAGGATACAGAAATATTATCATTTCTGATGGCGGCCAGTGTCTTTCGGGCCTGTTTGAATTTTAAACTGTCAATCTGGGAAGCCAATTTTTCCATTCCCGGAATACTGTATAAATCATTAACATAATTCAGACAGTCAAAATTGTCGGATTCAAGGAGCGAATCCAGTGTGTCTAGAATTTTGGAAACGCTTTTTTCATCCAGAAACTTGTTCTCCTGTTTGTTCCTGCTAAAACCTTTGTAGTTATTCATTATGGGCGTGAGTTCATCCAAAGCGGCATCCAGTTCGCTTTCAAGTTTTGTTATCTGCTCATTTAAAATATCTGTTTTACCTGAAGAAAGGGATTGTTCAACAACCAAAGCTGCTTCCACAAGCGAAGTCATGCCTACTATGCCAGCGACTCCTTTCAGCGTATGCGCGATTCTGTGCGCGAGCTTTAAATCGCCTGAGCTGACGGCTTCTTTTATCTCGTTAATGGTTTTTTGATTGCTTTTCACAAAAGCCTCAATAAGTTCCATTCGCTGCTCTTCTTCTTCAATAAAATCCGTGCGCTTTTTCACTTTCAACATGCTGACAGGTTTTAACTGTTTAAGCAGACATGACCACAGATCATGCGCGACAAAAGGTTTTGGAAGACAATCGCACATTCCCGATAATATGTACGCCTCTTTGTCGTTTGACATAACGTTTGCGGTTAACGCGACAATCGGGATTTTGGAGTCAATTTTCATAATTCTATCCGCCGCTTCAAGTCCGTCCATCTCGGGCATATGTATATCCATGAAGATTAAATCAAACTGATTTTCACCTTTTTCGCTGCGCTCTTTTACCATGTCCACGCCTATCTTTCCGTTACCGGCGATAACAGCGTTAATTCCCACTTTTAAAAGATGATCCCTTATTACCATCTGATTGAGCGGATTATCTTCACAAACCAGAATTTCGCCTTCAAAAACAGGTTTTTCCAGAATATTTACCTTGCTCTCTGTTTTTGAAATTTTGGACGCTGTATCTATTGTGTCAAACGTTAAATTAAAGCTGAACTTGCTGCCAAGACCGTAATTGCTTTCAACTTCCAGACAGCCTCCCATAAGCTCGATAAAACTTTTTGTAATGGTAAGTCCAAGCCCTGTTCCGCCGAATTCGCGTGTAGTGCTGCCGTCTGCCTGAGCGAAAGGATGGAATATTTTATTAAGCTGAGTTTCCGTCATTCCGATGCCTGAGTCCTTAACCTCAAAGTGCATTGTAACAGTATTGTCAGTTTTTTCGGTAATGGCCGACAGAAGCTTAACCATTCCGTTATTAGTAAATTTGATCGCGTTGGAAAGCAGATTTAAAAGTATCTGGCGCAGACGCGTAGGATCGCCCAAAAGCATTCTGCCGATTGAAGGTTCGGCGTAACAGAAAAGGGTAAGGCCTTTTTCCTGGGCTTTCGGAGAAGCAATCATGCGGCAGAGTTTAAAAACATCATTGACGTCAAATGGAATTTTTTCAAGCTCCATTTTACCCGCTTCTATCTTTGATACGTCAAGGATGTCATTGATAATCATTAAAAGGCTTTCCGCGCTTGTTTTGATTTTATTTAAATAGCTTCTGGTTTTAATGGAAATAATGTCATCTAACGCTAGCTCTGAAAAACCAATAATACCGTGCATCGGCGTTCTTATCTCATGGCTCATGCTGGCAAGAAATACGGATTTAACGCGCGATGCTTCCTGCGCCATATTTTTTTCACGCACCAGTTCTGACGCTTCCCGTTCCGCTTTTACTTTTTCTTCCGTTATTAATTTAATATCAGTGATGTCAACTCCATGCTGCAGATGAACCTTAACACCGCCAAGCCAGTCAATGTAACAATCCGTATGACGGTAATCGCGTCCAAAATCCTCGTTATACTCATCCCATGCGATTTTATTTTCAGGATTTTGATCAAGCTCATCGCACGGGCATATTTCGCATTTCGCATCACGTTTTCTGAAAACCTTGTAGCAGTATTTCCCGATACAGTCGCTGTCAGTAATGCTGAACAGCTTTTTCAGCCTGTCATTGACAAAAAGCAGTTCACCGTTTTCAGGTTTTGTAACATAGATATACGCTTCAACTCCGTTTAAAATATTATGAAGAACGCCAAGAGTGTTTTTTGATTCTTCCATGTGTTCTTCAATGCGGCAGGTCATCTGATTTACAGCATCCTTCAATACTGCGTATTCATCCTGATAATCGCCTGTAATCCTTGCGCTGTAATCGCCAGAGGCAATTTTATTCGCGCTTTCCTTGAACTCATTGAGCGGACTTGTCATTTTATCCACCAGATAGTAAAGGATTAGCGAAATTAAAACCAGAATGCCCACGCTGAGCAGTATAACCAGAACCAATACCCTGATTCCGTTTACATTAATTTCTGAGTAGGGGGCAGCGATGCTGAAATAAAAACGGCTTCCAAGCCGCGGAAAAATTATCGTATCCCTTGACATCAGGGTGCTTTTATTTGTTATAACAGATTTTACTTTAATTATCGGAGAGCTTTCTATATAAGGATCCAGCGAATAAAGCAATTCTGACGCTTCCTGTATATGAATATCCTCATTCAATTGCGGAGGTACAGCGCGGTTAAGCCCCGCTTCCTCCAGGGTTTTTCCGATATACTCATACACAGGGTGATATATCACGCGGCCGTTATCATTGGAAATAATTATAAAACCGGTTTCATAAATTTTTTCAGAGTTTAGTAAATCATGAATTTCCCGCAAATGAATATCAGCGGTAATCATACCGATAAATTCACCGTTTCCGCCGCGGATTGGATACGCGATTAAAAACATGAATATTTCTTCCCCGTCTATTGTATACTTTTCCGGATTTGTATAAGCGGGAGAGTTTAACGTTTTTATTTCATGATAAAAGGGCATGGTGAAGTCTATATCATTTCCGATGGCTTCAGGCATGTAGGCAGTTTTTCCGTTTTCACGCTTGTAATAAAAACAAATTCTACCGGAAAGATTAGTCCCATATTCCGTATTTATATACTGTTCATCCTTGCCATCGTACATATCCGGCTCAAAATAAACGCTGGAACCGTCAACATCAGGGTGATCCTCAAAAATGATAAACAGCAATTTTTGAAGCGCTTCCCTGTCGGTATTGCCGTTCAATACCTGAAATTCCAGGATATTGGCGGTATATGACAGGTAATCAAGAGCGTTGCTGATTTTATTCTCAAATATTCTGGTATGTTTTTTGACAATATTCTGAAAATCTGCCATAACCATTCTTTGCTGAGTACTGAACAATGTAAAAAACAGAATAACACATATTATTATGAAGCTGATTACAACCGGGGTAACAATATAAATTATGGCTCTTGGTTTTATACCGGAAAATTGCTTCATTTTTAACACTAATTACACCTCATTGCGCGTCATGCTATAATAAATTATAACTGAACATATATTTTAACGTACTGCATAAAAAAAGTCAACGAATTGTAAAATGTTATATCATGGATTAATTGACTTTTAGCGGTTTTTATTGTTAAAATAAATAATATTAATAAATGTAATTGCCGGCAGGAGGGCGAATGGACAGCGGTATTGTCAGTTACGATAAACATGGTTTTATTATTAACGGAAAAAGGGAATTCCTTATCGGCGGTGAATTTCATTATTTCAGGGTTCCTTCCGCATTGTGGGAAGATCGTCTTCAAAAGATGAAAGCCTGCGGCGCAAATCTTATTTCTGTATACATTGCCTGGAATCTTCATGAACCCGAGGAAGGTTCTCAGCGCTGGTCAGGCGATTATGACCTGGACCGGTTTTTAACTCTGTGTAAAAAATACGGTTTTTTTGTCCTTATTAAGCCGGGACCCTATATCTGCGCCGAGCTGGATTTCGGCGGTCATCCTGACTGGTTAATCGGTAAAATAGCGCGCGGCGAATTCCGGCTGCGGACTCTTGATAAAAAATACCTTGAACTGTGCCGGTACTGGTACAAATCATGCTGCGCCCGGTTTGTAAAACATCTTATAACAAACGGCGGCTGCATTATCGCCGCGCAGATTGAAAATGAATACGATCATCTGATTGAATACGGCGAGGAAACAATTACAACCCAGGATGCAATTGATTATTTTATGTTCCTGAAAAACGCCATGGAGGAATTCGGCGTAAATGTGCCAAAGTTTGCCAATGAAGCTGAATTTTTACGCGGAAGAGGCATTATCGATACGCGCACATATTACCCTAACATTCCCGGCCTTTGGATGTGGGAATTTGAACGCTTCGAAGAAAAACTTTTAAGCTCAAAAAAATCCCAGTCCGATTCGCCCATAATGATCCTGGAGCTGCAGGCCGGATGGTTTTCCCAGATCGGCTCCCCTACCTATTCGCCCGGACTGGAAGTTGTGGAAGGCGTTTCCAAAAGCGTATTTATAACAGGCGCTTCAATCATCAACTACTACATGATGGTTGGCGGCACAACCTTTCCTTTTATCGGGGCGCGCGGCGATACGGTTTTGGGAGGCCACGGGAATATTACAAGCTACGATTTCGGAGGCGCTCCGATAGGCGAAACAGGCGAACTTCACAAAAGCAAGTTTTACTGGCTCAGGGGATTTATCCGTTTCGCGAAGGAATATTCAAACCTGATCACGCAGAGCGACGGCAAGCGTTATGCGCAAATTGTTTCAGGCGGCGGAAACATCGCCGTGCTGGGCGAAAATGCGGCGCTTGATTTGTCCCTTGACAGGAGTTTTGAGAACTTTACAACTTATGAAGAAGGCAATGAAAACGGGCGCTTCTTCTTTGTGCGTAACGCAGAAGATGAAGCGAAGGAACTGACCGTAAATATACCGGAAACGTTAACAGGCGCGGAATATAAATTCTGCGTTTCAATCGCGCCCAAAGAGACGCGCCTTTTCCCGCTAGTGTTCAAAGCGCCTTCGCCAAATGGCGGATCTGATCTGCGCATCGGATATTCAACATCGGAGGTTCTGCTTTCAAAAACATATAAAAAATCAGCGGCGCTTGTTCTCTGCGGTAAAACCGGAACAAACGGTGAGATGGCGCTTAACGCCCCGCCTGCCGAAATCAGCGCGCTGGAAGGCGATGTAAATGTTTACGGTGCCGGCGCGGGATCTGTATTGTGTTACAAACACAGCGGCATTAATATAGTAAAAGCAAGAGACGTTTATTTCTTCATTATTGAAGATTCATTTAACGGACGAATCGAGGAATTATCAGGCGGCCTTTTGTTTCACAACTGTTATTATTTACAGACATTTAAAGAAACAGAAAACAGCCTTTCCATGACATTCCAGATCAGGGAATATACGGACAATATAGTACAATTTTTCCCTGTCGAAGTAAACTCAAGTTATAAAAAAGCATTGCTTAACGGACGCGGCGCGATCTTCCATACAGACAGATCCGGTATGCAAACAGCCTTTTTCCCGGCTAGTACGTTTTTGGATCGTCCGCAGGTGCAGTGGACATCCGCCTGGAAATATACGGCCGACTCAGATGAAGTCAGGCCTGAATATGATCATTTCGCATGGCGCAAACTGGAAAAACCCGTATCGCTTGAAGAAGCCGGTCTTTATGAGCATGGTTATTTCTGGTACAGGACAAATTTTGATCTGCGCTCGCAGCCTCAGCGTATATGTCTTGATTTTAACCATAATGAAACTGACAGGTATCTGCTTTATTTAAACGGAGAGCTGATTTTCCGCACACGCAACAAATCAATTGTACAGAAGGATATAACTGGCTTTGTAAAAACCGGAAACAATACTCTTGTAATGTTATACGCAAATGAGTTTCACAATAAATCGCATCCGCACGAAGGAGCCATTGTAAAGTTCAGCGGCATCAGAAAGCCAATCACGCTGAGCGGCGCGTACAATGACGGTAAAGCGCTGAACATTTCACTGGAAACTTTTTATGTGAAACAGGGTCTGCAGGGTCTGACAGAAGGTTTTACAAAAACGGGTTTCGATGATTCATCATGGCATACAGCGCCTGACGCGGAAAAATTTGTAGTGGGCAGGGAAATGGGCCACATCATCTGGTTCAGACGGCATTTCAGGTACAGCGCCGCAGAGCAATTTAGCGCGCCGCTAAAATTCGCGCCCCACAGGGCCGATGAGCGGCTAACGGTATACTGCAACGGGCGGCCTATCGCGCGTTATGATATTCTGGGTCCGCAGGAAGAATTTTATATCCCGGATTCCTACATTGATCCGCAGGGCGACAATGTCCTTGCAGTAATTCTGGAATGTCCGGGTTTTTATGAAGAGATTATGAGCGGGTACAGGCGCGGTTACATGTACAATCCCGCGTTAAAACCGGATTATATATCAGAAAAAGTAAAACTGGAATTTATATAAACAAGGAGAATGTTATGGGCAAATTTAACGCAAGGGAATTATCGGATTTCGCGAGGTACTACGGATTTCATTATGACAGTTATAATCCAAACGCTCTGGTTGAGGAAGTATTAATTGAAATGGAACGCGGTCTTACAGGAGAAGGCTCTAGCCTTGCCATGATTCCATCCTATATTTCACCTGTTACAAACATTCCTCCCGGGAAAACAGTCCTTGCGCTGGACGCAGGAGGCACAAATCTGCGCGCAAGCCTTGTACAGTTCAGCGAAAACGGCGAAGCCGCCGCGCAGGGAACAAGAAAGATTCCGATGCCGGGAACCAGCGGTTATGTCAGCGCGCAGCATTTCTTTGATATAATCGCCGAAGCCGCGCTTCCTCTCCTGAAGGAAAAAAAGGTAGAGGGCATCGGTTTTACATTTTCATATCCGATGGAAATTACAAAAGACGCGGACGGGATTCTTCTGGAATTCAGCAAAGAGGTTGACGCGCCTGATGTTTACGGAAAATTAATCGGTAAAGGTTTAAGGGATTCGCTTTACGGCATGGGCTTTAAGTACGACGGTCCCATTGTGATGTTAAACGACACAGTCGCCACCCTTCTTTCAGGACTTGCCTCTATTTCACCTGACGGTGAAAAAACAAGAACGCGCAACGATTTCGCGGCACAGGGCGGCCCCGTAATCGGTTTCATATTGGGAACGGGATTCAATACAGCCTACCCGGAATCCCGCATTCCAAAAATAAATTTCAATAACGCAAATTCTCCGCAAATTGTTGTATGTGAATCAGGGAATTTTACAATCCGCAACAGGGGCCAGATGGACAGGGAATATGACAACACCACCAAAAATCCTGGCAGATACAATCTGGAAAAAGCCGCATCAGGCGCGTACCTCGGCCCTTTAACATTTCACATTTTAAAACAGGCAATAAAGGATAAACTGATATATTTTGCGAAATCGGATGAATTCATGTCCATGCAGAATCTTGAAACAAGATTTTTAAATGAGTTCACTCATGCTCCTCTCACAGCCTCAGGTCCGCTTGGATCATTGTTCGCTCCTGATGAAGGCGATGCCCTGGCGGCTTTTCAGTACATCACTTCAATGGTGACAGAACGCGGCGCATTATTCTCCGCGGCTGTAGTGGCTGCCACAGTCAGGCGCATGAACGCAGGTTTTGAACCGTATTCGCCTGTACGCATCGCGGTAGAAGGCACAACATACCTGATTTACAAGGGCATGCGCCGCTCCCTGGAATCGTGGCTGCATCAGATGCTGTTACGTGAAAAACCGCAGCCTTATGTAATCTCGCCCGTGGAACAGGCAAGCCTTTTCGGCGCAGCAGTCGCGGCTCTCAGCAAAAACAAGCAGTAAGAAAGGATGTTTTTATGGCAGCTAACGCATCGAAAGAAATTATATCTATTTATGTTAATGAGCCGGTTTACTTTCTGGATGAAGAAGTAACATACGCGCAGGCGGACGCATGGTTTGGGCATGTAACGCGCGATTTAAGAATGGATATAATTTATCCTCAGGATAACGAAAGGCAATACCCGTGCATCATCTGGGTTTGCGGCGGCGGGTGGATGCAAATGAACAAGGGAGCGCATATACCTTACCTGGCGGATCTAGCCCGCCGCGGTTTTGTTGTAGCTAGCGTAGATTACAGGCTGGGACATGAAGCGCCGTTTCCCGCCGCGATAATCGATATAAAAGCCGCTATCCGTTATCTGCGCGCGCACGCAAAACGTTACTCAATAAACAGGGAAAAATTCGGCGTTTCAGGAGAATCCGCCGGAGGATATTTGACAGCCATGACCGCCCTTATCCGCGGCAAACAATATGAAGCCGGTGAATATCTTGATCAATCAAGCGCTGTGCAGGCCGCCTGTCCGTGGTATATGCCCTGTGATCTGACAAAAATGGTAAATAATAATCTGATGAAACCAGCCTTCTTCAGCGGCGATCCAAACGACGAAGAGTATTGCAGAACAATCAATCCTATCACTTATATTACAGCGCAAGCTCCGCCTTTCTTAATTTTTCACGGCGCTGAAGACACTCTGGTTCCGCCCGAACAGGGAGAAATGTTTTACAGCGCCCTTGTAGATCAAAACATTAACGCGCGCTTTATTAAACTGAATGGAGCGGGCCACGCAGACGCGCATTTTTTCCAGCGTCCTTTATGGGATATAATGGCAGACTTTTTCAAAGAGAAGCTCAAGTAAAATTAAACGAACTCCGCCATAAGGGGCTAAGCTAAATCTGAAGAAAATTAATTGTGTGACTAAACTTACCTGAGTTTTGGAACAACCTCATTTATCAAATAATAAAACACTTGACTAAATATCACATTTTTGCTAACTTGTAGAAACATTGGGGGCGTAGTGAAGCTGGTTTATCACGCTGGCCTGTCAAGCCGGAAATCGCGGGTTCGAGCCCCGTCGCTCCCGAAGTAAAAATGAGGTATAGCCAATTATTTAATACAGATGTTTCATGTATTAAATATTGCAGGGGGCTCGAACCGCAGCCCCCGCCGAAGGAAAAGGCAGCATGGATGCTGCCGTCAGGGGGCTGAGACGGCCTGTAGTGAGTAAACAGGATGTTTACGAACGAAAGGCGAGCCCCGTCGCTCCCGAAGTAGTAAAATAAAAAGAAGCCGTCCTTACGGACGGTTTTTTTTAGCTAACGGGCAGTAGCGCAGTTGGTAGCGCGCTTGGTTCGGGACCAAGAGGTCGCCGGTTCAAATCCGGCCTGCCCGATATGAACTACTCATGCTCCTTTATTCCAACACTCAGGGAAGTTCCCGCGGACGCTGTAATTATAAGCCACCGTCTTATGTTCCGCGCTGGAATGTTACGCAAACTCGCAAACGGGCTATTTACCTATCTGCCGCAGGGACTGCGTTCATTCCGCAAGGTAGAGCAAATTGTCCGCGAAGAAATGGACGCCATTGGCGCTCTGGAAATAAAACCGACAGTAATTGTTCCCGGCGAATTATGGAAGGAATCTGGTCGCTGGGATTCAATGGGCGAATCCCTTCTGCGCCTTAAAAACAGGCTCAATAATGATTTTGTCGTCACGCCGACGGCGGAGGAAGCCTTTACCGCCATTGTACGCGACGAGCTTTCCAGTTACCGCCAGCTTCCGCTGACACTTTACCAGATTAACACCAAGTTCCGCGATGAAGTGCGTCCCCGTTACGGAGTAATGCGCGGGCGTGAATTTGTAATGAAGGACGCGTATTCATATCATACGGATGAAAAAAGTCTGGATGATGTTTATCAGGCGATGGGACGCGCTTACAGGAAAATTTTTAAAAGATGCGGGCTTTCTGTGATTCCTGTAAAAGCCGATTCAGGGGCTATGGGCGGCAGCGGTTCTGAAGAATTCATGGTAGAAAGCGAAATAGGCGACAACACGCTGATCCTCTGCAAAGATTGCGGTTATGCCGCCAATGTGGAAAAAGCGGCGTGCAAAAATGATTATACAATGCCGTCTTCGGTTGAGGATGCAAAAAAAACTGCGGCGGTTACTCCGCCATTTGAAAAAATTGACACGCCAAATGTAAAAACTATTAATGAACTTTGCGTCTTTTTAAAAACGGAACCAAAATCATTCATTAAAACCCTTATCTACCGCGCGGTAAATGTTGAGCTTGATCTGTCCTGTGCTCCGGGCTGTTCACTGCTTGAGCAGAGCAAGCCTTTAACAGATGCTCCTTCAGTATATCCGCAGGCTTTCTTCGCTGTGGCAATCCGCGGCGACCTTGATGTGAACGAAGTGAAACTGGCATCCGTACTCAAAGCTTCTGAAGTGGGCCTCGCCGCTGACGCCGATGTAGTACGCCTGACAGGCGCTCCTGTGGGCTTTGCCGGCCCTGTAGGATTGAGCGGTTTACCGCTTATCGCTGACTTCAGCGTTACTGCAATGTCAGACGCGGTTACAGGCGCGCTGGAAAAAGATCTTCACTGCAAACATATAGCATACGGCCGCGACTTTGAGCCCTGGATGGTTGAAGATGTCCGTACGGTAAAAACGGGAGATCGCTGTTCAACATGCGGCGGCGAACTGTATATAAAAATGGGTAATGAACTCGGACACATCTTTAAACTTGGAACAAAATATACACGCTCAATGAATGTAAGTTATCTCGATGAAAACGGAAAAAGCCGGATACCGGTAATGGGCTGTTACGGCATCGGCATAGACCGCACGCTCGCTTCAGTAATTGAGGAACACCACGACGATGCCGGTATAATCTGGCCTGCCTCGGTCGCGCCGTATCATGTTATTATTGTTCCCATAAAGTACGAAGGAGAAGTAAAACTCAAAGCGGACAGACTGGCCGCGGAATTAACAGATGCCGGTCTTGAGGTTTTACTGGACGACCGTAATGAGCGTCCGGGTGTAAAATTCAACGACGCGGATCTTACCGGTATTCCCTGGCGCGTGGTCATGGGTGAAAAAGGACTTTCTCAGCCAATTCCACAAATCGAAATAAAACACAGAAGAGAAAAGGGAAACAGCATGATAAACCTGGACAAGGCAGCGGCGGAACTTGCGCAAAAAATCAGGGAAGAGATCAATCAACTAAACAATTAACCAGGTATTGTTTCATATTGAAAAAATATCATATAATATGAAAGTATGAGTCCGCAGATATTGCAAAAATATTCCCTCTTTGGCGGAATGATGGAGGAGCAAATCGAAACCATCCTCCCATTCATGCATGAAGAACATTTTACATCAGGCGAAGTAATCATTACCGAGGGAAAAGCAAACGACAGAATTTATTTTCTTATAGAAGGCCAGGTAACGGTATCCAGAAAAGATGTTTTTCTCGTGCGTTTCTGCGAAGGCGAAGAATTCGGCGAAGTGGAAGTGCTTGACGTTATGCCGGCTGTCGCTACGATCAAGGCCCTTACGGATGTGTCAGCCATGTCAATTTCAAACAGGGCATTACGGGAAATTTATAAAATGGATGTAAAAATATTCTCACTTATGATAATGAATCTCGCCCGTGATCTTTCACGGCGCCTTCGCAGGATGGATGAAAAACTTGACGTGTCAACACCCATATTTTTTTAAAAGACAGGAGCAGTTATGATATTCAACCCCGAGTACGAATGCATGGAAAACGCCATGCGGAAGAAGCTTCAGCTTGCCGCTTTGAAAAATCTTGCGGAAACCGTATATTCAAAAGTTCCCTTTTACCGTAATACAATCAAGGCAGCAGGCATTACTCCTTCCGACATTCACAGCATAGCGGATATAGAAAAACTGCCCTTTACCACAAAAGATGATTTGCGGGAAAATTATCCGCACGGCCTTCGGGCATGTCCGCAGGACAGAATCGTGGAAGTTCACATGAGTTCCGGAACCACGGGAAAACCTGTAGTAAATGAATACACGATCAAAGACCTTGAAATCTGGCAGCAGGCAATGGCAAGGACTTTGGCCGGAGCGGGCTGTACGCGGGATGATATTGTACAAAACTGCTACGGATACGGGCTTTTCACAGGCGGTGCGGGAGTGCATTACGGATCATTAACAATAGGCGCGGAAGTTCTGCCAATGTCAAGCGGCAATACAGAACGTCAGCTTATGATCCTTCGCGACTTTGGTTCCACAATGATAACCTGCACACCCTCATACGCCCTTTACCTCGCCGAAGAAGCCGCGGAAGCGAAGATTGACATTAAAAGCTTACCCGTTTCCAAGGGCTGTTTCGGCGCTGAACCGTGGAGCGAAAAAATGCGCGCCGAAATAGAAGAGCGCTATAACATGAAAGCCTATGATATTTACGGTCTGACAGAAATAATAGGGCCGGGCGTCGCTTTTGAATGCGAAGCGCAGAAGGGGCTTCATGTAAACGAAGACTTTTTCTATCCTGAAATAATTGATCCTGTTACAGGAAAGACTCTGAACGCAGGTCAAAAGGGAGAACTTGTTTTTACTACTTTAACAAGGGAAGGCACTCCCCTGCTGCGTTACAGAACGCGCGACATCACATGCTTAATAGAGGAGCCATGCGCCTGCGGGCGCACAACAAGGCGCATACACCGTCTGTTGGGCCGCACCGATGATATGCTGATAATCAGGGGAGTAAACATCTTCCCAAGCCAGATCGAACAGGCGTTAATAGAAATTGAGGGAACAGAGCCCCAGTATCTGATTATTGTAAACAGGGAAAATCACCTGGACGAAGTGGAACTTCAGGTTGAAGTGAAAAAAGAGCTTTTCAGCGATGAGACCCGCGGCCTTGAAAACCTTCGCAGCCGCATTGTGCATATAATGAAAAGCAAACTGCAAATCAGTTTAAAAGTAAAACTTGTAGAACCTAAAACCATCGAACGTTCCATAGGAAAAGCCAAAAGAGTTATCGACAACCGGAAAATTTAAGGTTATCATATAATATACGCGTACTATAGGGAGGTATTATGGGAATAAAACAAATATCAGTTTTTTTGGAAAATACGACAGGCAGGCTCAGCGAAGTCACTAAAACACTCGCAAACGCGGGTATAAATTTAAGGGCGATTAGCATTGCCGATACTGCGGATTTTGGAATTCTGCGCATAATTGTTGATAAAACCGAAGAAGCCGCAAGCGCGCTGAACACAGCCGGTTTTACAACCCGGCAGACTGATGTAGCGGCGCTGGAAATTGAAGATGTGCCTGGGAGCCTCGCAAAACTGATGGATGTATTTCAACAGTCTCAGGTAAACATCGAATATCTTTACTCGTCTCTTGAAGGTCAGGTTGGAAAAGCGGTGGTAATTTTTAAACTGGAAGATCACGGCAAAGCCCTGAAAATTTTAAGCGATAACAATCTGAAAATGACGGAAAAATTCTGATGAAAATTTTAATGGTATCCAGTGAAGCTGTACCGTGGGCAAAAACCGGCGGCCTTGCGGACATGGTATCCGCGCTTTCGATTAAACTGGCGAACCTGGGACACGATGTAAGAATTGTAATCCCGAGGTATTATTCAATTGATCGCGGCGCGCTAAAACAGCTCCCCGGTGCGATGGGAACGCCAATGGGAGCGGGCATTGAAGAATGGAGCGCAGTCTACACGACTGTCATGCCTGAAACCGGCAAAAAAAAGGAAACGGGATCTTCTCCTTCCGGCCAGGCGCGGCTGCCTGTAAATGTATATTTTATCGATCATGAAGCGTATTTCGGCAGGGACGGCATTTACGGCAGTTCTACAGAAACGGACTTTTTAGATAACCCAAGACGTTTCATGTTTTTCTGCCGAGCCGTTTTTCAGCTTTGCAGAAAAATCAACTGGTTTCCCGATGTGATACACGCTCATGACTGGCCTGCGGCAGTCGCTCCCGTATACCTGAAATTCGCAGAAAGGGTTCCGGGCAGCGCAGGCGGCTTTGAAAAAACAGTATCTGTTCTGACAATTCACAACCTTGGATACCAGGGTATATATAACAAAAATAATTTTGATTATGCCGGCCTTGGCTGGGATGCGTTTTACAAGGCCGGATTTGAAGACTGGAGCATGCTGAACATGCTGAAAGCCGGACTTTACAGCGCTGATAAACTGAACACAGTTTCACCTAACTACGCCGAAGAAACAAAAATACAGGAACACGGTTTCAGGCTTGACGGAGTTCTGCGTTACCGCAGCGCCGATTACAGCGGAATACTTAACGGAATTGACAGCGATGTATGGAATCCCGCATCGGATAAAAACATACCGGAAACTTACTCGGCAAAAAACATGGCAGGAAAAGCAAAAGCAAAGGAAGCCCTGCAGAAGGAATTCGGCCTCCCGCGCGATGCCGGTCTTCCGGTAATCGGAATGGTAACGCGGCTTACGGATCAAAAGGGAGTGGGCGAGCTTTTCGGCCCTACATACGGTTCCGCCTGGGCGATCTGCCGGGAGATGAATCTGCAGATGGTTCTCCTTGGTTCAGGAGAGCACTGGTGCGAAAGCGAAATCATGAATCTCACTTCACACCTTTCCAACTTCAGGGCAAAAATCGGCTATAATGAAAAAACAAGCCACCTTATAGAAGCAGGCTCTGATTTCTTCCTTATGCCCAGCCGTTATGAGCCATGCGGCCTTAACCAGATGTACTCGCTTGTTTACGGGACCCTTCCGATAACGCGCAGAACAGGCGGGCTTGTTGACACAGTTGAAAATTTCGACGAGAACACAGGCAGCGGCACAGGTTTTATGTTTGATTACCTTAGCCCGTCTTCAATTTACGACACCGTAGGCTGGGCGGTATCTACATGGTACAACAGAAGCAAAGATATCGAAAATATGCGTAAACGCGCCATGGCGCTGGATTTCTCCTGGGAGCGTTCCGCGCTGAAATACGTAGAGCTGTATAAACAGACCCAAAAAGCGAAAGGAATAATACAATAAAACGGGGAAGTTATTCCATGGTTTCGTATAACGCATCAGGCGGGGATTGCGCATAACATGAAGTACAAATGCGTTATATTTGACTGCGACGGAACCCTCCTTGATACTCTGGGCGATATCGCGTTCTCGATGAACCGCTCTCTTGCCGTGTACGGTTATCCTGTAATAGAAACTGAAAAATACCGTGACATGGCAGGCTGGGGAATTTACAGGCTTGCGTCTTTGGCTCTGCCTGAGAATGCGCGGACAGAAACCAACATAAATACGGTAGGCAGTTTCGCCGCGCGGTTTATGGAAGAGCTGGCAAGCGGGCAGCAGGAAGAAAAGAGCATGACAAAACCGTATCCCGGCATACGAGAGCTTGTTACGGAACTGTCAAATCTGAAAACACCGCATTCAAAAAAAATAGTAACCGCGGTTTTAAGCAACAAACCTGATTCCGCCCTACGCTGCATTATAAACGGGCATTTCCCGCCTGCCGCATTTGACGCCGTGCTGGGGCTGCGCCCCGGAATGACCGCAAAGCCGGATCCCTCAATGGTCTGGGAGCTATTGGCCGAAATGGGCCGCCTGCCGCAGGATACAATTTTTATGGGCGATTCCGAGATTGACATGGAGACAGCAAGAAACTCAGGCTGTTTTCCGTTAGGTGTAAGCTGGGGTTTTCGTTCCCGCGCGACGCTTGAAAAGGCAGGTGCAGCGCGAATAATTGACAGGCCTGACGAACTGTGGGAAATATTAAACTAAATCTTTCTTAATTTTACTTTAATTTCACCCAATACTATATTTCATGTTATTTTAATACTTTTGCAGCCGCCTCTTTCCTTTATCCTGTCATCAATGGACATTTCGGAAAGTATTGGAATCACATCGCTAATTACATTAACGCCTTCAGGCACATTTATAACAACAGAACCCAGTAAAACCATGAAGTTCAGCACTGTCTCATCGTTAATTAAATCATCCTCACCAATGTTTATCTTGTGATCCGATAAAATATTCATAAAATTGCCGCTTGTCATCGCGCCTGAAGTTTTTTTTGAAGATAATACCAAAAAATGATTTTTAGGCATATCGCCGGCAATTTCCCTGTTATGACTTTCCGCGTTATTCGCATTGGCCTGACCCTGTTCATTTTCCCTTATAATCTTTTCAAATATCTGAAGTTCTTTTTCAGTTTCAATTCCCTGGCTGTAATGTATCAGCCTTTCATATTCATCCATTGACAGGCGGTTTAAGGAATACTGTGTTGATAATCTTTCTACAAGTTTGCTTTTTCTGTCTTCTACTGTAACTGATAACGGTTCCATTTTATCTCCTGATTTGTATGGAAATTATACCTGAAAAAAATCTGTTCGTGAACCTGAGTAACAAAAAAAAACAGAGGACAAAAACAGTCTGTCCTCTGTGTGAATTCAATTTTTCATACACTGACGTTTACTTTACAGTGAGCGCGGAAAAAAGCTTTACGGCGTTACACCGCCTGTAACAATTAATCTGCCGTCAGTAGCGGGAACAATAGGTCCTTTTTGCGCTTTGATATATTCGGTTACAGTATACGAAAGCAACAGGGATACATTGAAACGATCTCCCGCTTTTTTCATTACCTCGTAGCCGTCACCGCCTCCGAGGATATAATCATTGGTGCAGAACCGGTAGGTTTTATTCGGATCTACAGGCGCGCCTGCGATTGTCAGATCTTTAATCACGCCGCTGCCTACCGTTTTATCAATTGTGTAGCGGACATCGCTTGAAAACTGCGGAAAGCCGCCGTTACCCTGCGGGATTGTCGCGATAAAATTAAATAATTCGATAATATCAGAACCCGGCATGGAAACAACATAAAGATAATTTTCAAAAGGCAGAATTGTTAATATATGTTCTGTTGTAATGGGCCCTGCGGGAAGCTCGGCGCGCATGTTTCCGCCGTTATGAAAAGCAAAATCAATCTGCAGATTGCTTACGGTTCTGAAAAACCAGACATTCGCGTCTGTTATCATATTGCCAAGCGCGGTTTCCTGATAACGGGTTAAACGGTTGCCGAATATGAAAGTATCCGCCGCTTCTCCAATTACCGCTTTAAGGGTCGCTCCGGCTTTTTCAATGTAGGGCGCAAGCATTGCCGTAACTTCCGGATCCGGGCCTATCGGAACCGGCGTCCAAATAAAGTCCGCAAGCTGCCTGCCGCGGATTAATAATTTTCCGTGGCCTACATATTTGCCCCATTCATTCGCGCTTACTATCCATGTCTTTCCCTGAACTATCGGCTTATCCATGTAAGTATGGGAATGGCCGTCAATAATTATATCGATTCCCGGAACAGATGCAGCAAGCTCAACAGATGTAACATGATCCGGCATTTCCTTTACATTCCCAATATGGGTCAGGCCGATTACAATATCCGCCTTTTCAATGTTACGCAAAATGTTAACAACATCCCGTGCGGCTGTAATTTCATTGATAAATACAAGTGACTTGTCAGGACTCGCTGTCACAATGGTTCTCAGAGTTGTAATTCCGAAAATGCCAACTGTTATATCGCCGTATTTTTTAATTATATACCGGTTGCCGCCAAGATACGCGCCGTTTTGCGTCATGACGTTTGATGTAACAAACGGGAATTTAGCAAGCCTGATCTGCGCGTCAAGTTTTTCCTGATTACCGTCAAACTCATGATTGCCGAAAGCGACCGCGTCATAACCCATGATGTTATACGCAAGAATATCCGGCTCCGCGCTGAACATATTTGAAAGGGCGCTTCCTGTGTTTATATCCCCCGCGTCAAGCAGAAGAACATTCTGATTTACGGCTTTTACCGCTTTTACATACGCCGATATCTCCGCGAGCCCTCCCCTGCCGCCGCTTGAAAGCGTCGCTCCGTGAAAATCATTTGTGTGAAGCAGCACCAGTTCAATTTCTTTCTCCTGAACGGGAGGCGCTTCCCGCACCGCAGACGCATAAACAGCGCCCGTCAGCAGAAACACAGTCAGCAGAAAACTGCATATCCTTTTCATAAATTTTCTCCTTCTGATAATTTTTTTATTTCATCCGTTTTAAAAGCGGAACTAACGATGACTTTCACTTCCATGACGCGCTGCCGCGATACTTTTGTAACGCGGACTGTAAGATAATGCCATTTTAATTTTTCTCCGGCCCTCGGCAATCTTCCCAGAGTTTCCATTATCCAGTTCGCAACTGTCGTGCCGGGAGGAGTATAGTCATTTTCATGACCGGCGGGAGTTTCACCTGCGTTATGCGCAATTCCATCCGTTATTGTTTTCAGCATATCCTGAAAGTTAACGCTTCCCAGAACCCTGAAGCTGCCGTCTGCTGATTTTTTGACAGGAACCACAACCTCGTCATGCTCATCCCAGATTTCTCCTACCAGCTCTTCTATTATATCCTCTATTGTTACAACTCCAATAGTGCCGCCGTGCTCGTCCACAACAACCGCCATGTGCGACTGTTTTTCCTGCAATGTTTTAAGGAGCCTGGAAATCTTGATGTATTTAGTAATAAAGACAACCGGCTTTACAATCTGCGCTGGGCTTTTTAAACCCTTCATAACTTCATGGTAAAAATCCTTTAAAAGAATAATGCCTGTAATGTTGTCAATTGAATCCTGATAAACAGGTATCCTGGAAAAACCGGTTTGAACAAATATGCTGTCAATTTCCTCAACAGTGCTTGTTATGGAAACAGCCTCGACATCAATACGCGGAGTAAAAATTTCTGAAGCCTTCATGTCGTCAAATCCGATTGCCTGGCGAATCATATGTTCTTCATGAATGTTTATGCCTCCCTCCTGCCTTACTTCCCCCACAAATGTTAAAAGTTCATCTTCAGTTGTAGCGCGGTCCGTTTTTACAGGAAAAATAATCATCAAGAATTTTTTCCATGCTGTTGTGACAAAAAGAACAGGCGTTAACAGAAAAACAAAAAAACGTAACAGCGGCGCGGCGCTGATTGCTGTCTGTTCTGGAATTTCCTTTGCGAGAACTTTGGGCGAAATATCACAGAACAGCATGAGCAGAACGGTCATCACAAGAGTCGCGATACTGACTCCTGACGGTCCGAAGATGCTGATAAAAAGAGCGGTCGCGATAGACGCTGAAGCGACATTAACCGCATTATTCCCGATGAGAACTGTAGAAAGAACCTTGTCATACGTTTCAAGCATTTTCAGGGCCAGACGCGCCCGCCTGCTTTTAACGGAGAGATTTTTTAATTTAATGCGATTTAGTGACGAATAAGACATCTCACATGCGGAGAAAAAAACGGAAAAACAGAGCAATGTAACAAGCCCAATGATCATGGGAATGGAGTTTGTTTCAGTAATATGCGTCACAATTTGTTCCGCTTCTTGCTCAAGATCATCCATAAATTATAAGGCGCCGATCAGAATCGAACTGATGCATAACGGTTTTGCAGACCGCTCCCTTACCGCTTGGGTACGGCGCCACAGCCTTTATCACGTTAAATTAAGAGGGGAAAAAAGTCAAGTACGGGAAAAATGGACATATTTTTAGGAAAATAACCGCATAAAACGCAATGCATGAATATGGGAATTAATATAAAAACTGTTATTCCAGCGGATTCCAGGAAGGCAGTGCGCTGTCGCGCCTGAAAAAAGTGTCAAGCGCGCTCTCGCTGAAAAATCTGGTATAAATATCACCGCCGCCTTCCTGCTGCCTTGTTTCTGTAATGGGTCCGGAAGCTGAAGATGGAGAAACATGCTCCTCCTGTGCGGTATGGCCATCAGGCAAATATTGATTTACTGTATCAGGAAACGCCCTGCTTTCAGGTCCAGTGTTCTGCGTTCCCGGCGGCGTATCTCCTGGATTGATGTTATGATCAGGTTCCATTATCTGGGGAGTATATGACTGTAATTCATAAGTCCACTGCGTATCTGTCTGCGGCGCAATATCATCAAACAGAAGATAATTTGACATGTTATCAGGCGGAGTATAAATTGCGGGCATTTCATCATCAAGCAGAGGATTGCTGAATAATGAAGACGACGGCACAGAAGCGCGCGGATATGTATTGCCGTATGATAGCGGCCTCTGGCCTGACTGCGGACCGAGAATCTCAGCCAGCAAATCCTGCGGCAACTGAGGCATTGAAAGGGAACTTAGAAAAGCGTCTTCGCCAAGGCTTCCGAACGGCATGGTGTTAACTGAAATTCTGCTCTGATACGGAGAAGACGGCGTGTGTATTTCACAGTATTGCGATGGCTGCGTTCCTTCAATAAAGGGAAGAGTCACTTCACCTTCGTTGCACGCGCTGGTCCTTAAGAATCCCGATTTGGCGCAGACTGAGACTTCAACAATGCCGGAAGACGGTTTTTGGAAGTCTTTGCGGGGAAGCCCCTGGTGAATTTCACGCATATAATCAGCCCAGACAGGACCTGACAAAGTAGCGCCTGTAAGCTCGACACCTAACGAATTTCCGGGCTTGTCAAAACCAAACCATACGGCAGTTGTGTAATAGGGGCTGAATCCTATCGCCCACGCGTCTGCCCAGTTCTGAACTGTTCCTGTCTTGCCTGCCATTGGCATTCTGTACGCTCTGTTATTTTCATCCCTGAATGTAAACTTGGCTCCCCAGGCGGAACTGCTCGCAAGAGAGCCGATTTCGACAGTCTTTTCCAGCATCTTTGTCATAACATACGCGTTTTGCTGGCTTACAATCTGAATATTGTTTCCCATGCGCCTCTGGCGCTGCCTGAGTTCCCTTTCAACATCAAATACCACGCGGCCGTTACGGTCTTCAACTGTGCGTATCGCGATTGGCGTAACATCGCGCCCGCTGTTGGCAAAAACCGATAATGCCCTTGCCATTGTTAAGGGCGAAGTGGACATGATGCCAAGTCCAAGCGGATAAATGCGCGGGAAAGTGCGGCGAATCTGCGCAGGATCTGTTATGTCCATAAGAGCGGAAGCCCTGTTAATGGCGGCGTCAAAACCGATAGAATCCAGAATTTTTAATGACGGAATATTTATGGAATGAGCCAGCGCGTAATAAAGCAATACCGGCCCTTTCCATTCGCCCCTGAAATTCAGCGGAATGTAGGGCGTGCCGTCTTCATTGTGAAATACCATCGGAACATCGTAAATCAAGGTAGATGCGTTGAATTTCCCGCTGTCAATCGCGGCTGAATAATACAAAGGCTTAAACGTGGAACCCGGCTGCAGATTACCCTGAGTCGCCCTTATTAACTGATTGGACTCATCATATTTTGATCCGCCGAAAATGGCTGTTATATAACCGGTTTCATGTTCAAGAGAGATAAGAGCGCCTTCTACAACATTCTGCTCGGTGTTTGTTCTCATCTGCGCGAAACCTCTTCCTGTAATATCCTTAAGCTCAGGAATACCGAAGGCAAGGGCCGCCATGTCTACAATAGGGTTAATCGTTCTTGTATAACGCGATACCGCTTTTATCGCGTTCTGCTCATTTGCGGTAGCGCGGATATCGGTAAAATCAAAAAAGAGGGTTAATAAATCCACGATTGGAATGTATGTCCGCTCTGCCTGCACAATGCTTCTTCTGTTGGAAAGGGCGAACTGCCTGTTGGCTTTTTCAAGACCTTCAGCCATAAATTTTTCGGCCGCTGTCTGGTGGGCAAGATCCAGCGTTGTATGCACAATATAACCGTCCCGGTAGTAATCCATTGTGCCGTACATTAATACTTCCAGTTCGCGCCTGACATACTCGCTGAACCATGGCGCAAGATCTTCGCGATCATAGTACGCCGCGACAGAAGCCCGCGTCCAGTCGAAATTATCCCAGAACTCGGCAAATGAAACTTCTATATCTTCCTTACTCGCGTAACCAAGTTCAACCATTTTTTCAAGCACAAAGTACTGCCTGTTCATCGCTTCATTTGGATTGTTAATTGGATTGAAACGGCTGGGACCAGAAAGTAAAACAGCCAGAACGGCGGCTTCCGCAAGGCTTACTTCGCTTGCGCTGTGACCAAAGAAATATTTACTTGCGGTCTCAACTCCGTAAGTGCCCGGTCCCATGGGCATATAGTTAAGGTAAATTTCAAGTATCTCATTTTTTGTATAACGCCTTTCAATCTGGAAAGACCACCACAGTTCCCTAATCTTCCGCCATATTGTAAATTCGCTGCGGTCGGCATAAAGAGTGCCTGCTACCTGCTGGGTAATTGTAGAGCCTCCGCCTGCATAATTTCCGGTAAGATATCCTACAGCGGCGCGAACAATTGCGCGTATGCTAAAACCTCTGTGATTGAAAAAATCAGGATCTTCACGGGCGAGAACAGCGTTAATCAAATGCCTGGGCAGTTCAGTTAAAGAAACAAGTTCGCGTTTTTCATCAGATGCGAACTCTGTAACAAGAGTGCCGTGTACATCCAATAATTTGGTGGGAAGAGCCGGCGCGAATTCGGCGAAATTTTCACTGTTTCTAATATTCGCGGTTTCAGCGAGCGTAAGGCCAAGACCGATACCTATAGTAGCCATAAGTATTATTGTTAATGCCGCGATAAATTTTATAAATAATCCGGAAAGAATGCTTGTGCCGTTTTTTCCCATGTTTAAAGACTAATGAACTTAAGTTTTTACGTCAAGTAAGGATATACCAAAAGTAATTCAATGCGCGCGTTTATGAATTAATAAAGTTATGTAACGCCCGCGGCGGAATTTAATTCTTTATTTTTCTTTAATTTCCTGAGTTCAAAGATGATAAAGGCGCCTGTAACAAAAAAGGCGAAGCCGTCGGCTACGGGAGCTGCGATAATCACGCCCCACAATCCCCATAATCTGCCGAAAATCAAAATGCACGGAATGAGTGCTATGCACTGCCTGAGCATTGAAAGAAAAATTGATATTTTCGGACGGCCTGTAACGACAAAAAGGTTAGTTGAAACTATCTGGAAACCAGAAAGCGGCAAAAGCAGCATCATAATCCGCATTGCCCTTGGAGCGAAGTACATCAGGGCATCGCTGCCGTCAGGTGAAAATATTTTTATAAGCTGAACAGGAAAAAGCATAACCACGGTAAACCCGATTATACATATTGAAGAAGCGGCGGCTATCGCGCCCAGATATGCACGTAACACACGGTCAAATTTCCTGGCTCCGTAATTAAAACCCAATAAAGGCTGCGCTCCCTGATTAATGCCGAAGACCGGCATTAGTATAAGCATTAAAACTGCTCCTACTATGTTCATTCCGGAAAGCGCGACGTCTCCCCCGTTTGACACTCCAAGGGAATCAGCTCCGTACCAGCCTACGCTTGTATTGTTTAAAAGCTGAACTGCGGACATCATAAACTGAAGCAGAAACTGCGCTGAACCAAAAGCCATTATCTGCATAATAACGGCGGGTTTCGGTTTGAATCTGGATAGATTCAGTTTAACGGCCGCCTTTTTGCTCATGGCGAAAAATAGTATATAAACAGTTACTGTAAACTGGGAAACAACAGTCGCCCATGCCGCTCCCTGCACTCCCCAGCGGAACACAAGGATAAAAAGGGCGTCAAAAACAATGTTTAACACCGCTCCCAGAATCATTCCTATCATGGTAATAGCAGGAAATCCCTGCGCTCTTGTACAGTGGGACAGGCCGAAACTTAACAGAAAAAACACTATGCCATAAAGCGTTATGCGAAAATATTCCCTGGCGTAACCCAGCGCTTCGCTTCCTTCCGCCGCTCCCATAAGCGATAAAACGGGATCAAGGAAAATCAGAGTGAATGTCATGATCAAAAGCCCGGCGCTTATCAGCAGAAAGAAACAATGATTAAGGGCGTTCTGCGCTTCTTCGCGCCTTCCCTGTCCCAGCCGCATGGAGATCATGTTGGCGGCTCCAATGCCGAACAACATCGCGAACGCCATGCCGACTGTCATAAGCGGCATAACAAGCGATATTCCTCCAAGGGCGATTTCATTCACTGCCTGTCCGATAAAAATACGATCTACCACATTGTAAAGGGCATTGCATAACATCCCGGTAATCGCGGGAATGGAATATTGAAGCAGTAGCCTTGAAATAGGTTCCGTTCCAAGCCTTCCTGCCGCGTCAATTTTTTGTTGCATTCAAATCTCCATATAAAATTTTATAACAGCAGGGTTCACGCAAACCGGCGAAAATAATATAAATATTTCATTTAACGTTTTCCGCCCATTCCCGCAATGTATGAGCCGCCCAGTGGACAATCAGAAGGCGCAGGCAATTGTGAACGGACAGTTCTTTATCCGGAACAGCTTTCGATAAAACGGATTTTAAAAACGCGCTTTTATCGTGTTCATCCCCGGGAGAAGCTCTTCCCATCGCGCCCGGCAGAGGTTCCGGAAGACCTGAAATCCATTGGGATAACTGCGAGCCGTCGTTTTCCTTAAAGTATTTTTCCACAGTATTGTAAAAAAATCCGGCATGACCCGAGATTAAGGAAATACTCTCTATCGCGGCTTTCTTTTTTCCGTTCAATATGGAATTTACATATTCAAATGCAGATTCCGCTTCGTCCATCGCGAGAGTACCCGCCAGCGAATTATCCGCCGCGTACTGAATCATAATTCTGTAAAACTTTTTCTGCGTATTTAAAATCGAGGAAGCGGCCATTGCCACTTCGTCCCTTAGATACGGAGGCGGATTCGCTCCGCGTAAAAGATCGAATAACACGGGAATTGAATCGTAACAGTGAAACAGGCCAAGCGCTTCTGTGCCCATTATCTTGAGCCGCGGATTATCAGTATTTAAAATAATTTTTTCTATTTGGGGCCGGCTAACTTTATCGTTCATTTTAGCCAGCGCGATAAACGCTTCACCTGCAAGCATATAATCATCCGAGAACACAAGTTCACGTAAAAGCGGGATGGCGGTATCAATTTTACGATCTCCTAAAATGCGGGCGGACAGATACGCGGTTGTAAACGGATTGTTGACAATATCGTATATCAGGGCCTTTTCCGCGTTTTCACCAAGGCTCTGCATTTTCTCAAGCGTTATGATTGACTCCTGCCTCATGGAAAGCATGGGAGACCGGGTGCGCTCAAGCAAATCATCAACCGCAAGACTGGATGGCATATTGTGCAATTCACCGAGCAGCAGTTTTTCCTCGCGTGAATCTTCGGCCTTGTTTAACCTGTCAAGAATGCTGATTGTGCGAAGATCCCTTATGGAGAAAATCACTTCAAGCGCGTCCCTTACAGGAAGAGATCCCAGTGACTTCATCTTCTTCTGTTTCGCAAGCGCGATTATTGTTAATACGGCCATAATGCCGAAAAGAATTTTAAATGAAATAAAAGGAATTATTCCGAACGCGGAAAGCAAATCCAGCAGAATGCCCGCGATAAATGAACCGCCTGCGCCGGCGATACCGAAAATAAAAAAGTAAAGTATGCCCAGATTCAGGCTTTTTTCTTCCGGAATTAACGCCAAATAATAAGTATGCGCAATGCCTTCCGATCCCAAAAAGCCGAAGTTCAAGGTAAAAAACATAAAGACCATGAAAAGAATCGCGCTTGTCATATTGTCCGCTGCGGAAGCCGGAATGAAAATAACAGGAATTATGCTGATAAAGCCGATTATTACGCAGACAATAAAAAGCGGTTTTGTGCCTATGCGATCCACCAAAAATTTAACGCTTAATCCCGCGATTAAAAATCCAAGGCCGCCAAAAACCGAGTATAGCGATATAAGGCCGTCGCTGTGTCCGAACACTTCGCGGGCATACACAACAATAAATGTTCGCGTAACGCCTGAAACCATCGCGACAAGAAACAATATGAACATGAAATGACGCAGATCATTGCAGGTTAACGCATCCCTGAAAATATCAAAGAGTTTCATTTTCATGCCTTCGGTCTGCTCTGGCGGCTCAGGTACATTTTTAATTACACACCCCGAGATAATTCCTGTTATTACTCCTGCCAGCAGCAGAACGGAAAAAATAAAAACCGGCGGATTCATGCCAAGCACCATGGCTATGAGGAAGCTTCCGAACATTCCGATTGAACTGCTTATAATTTGAATCTGGGTCATATAACTTCCCCTGTCAGGGCCGGAAGTCAGCAGACTTAATACAGGGTTATTTCCTATCATCCCTATTCCGCGTAAAATATGAAATGAAAATACGCCAAGCATTACCAAAACCAAGGCCGTGTTCCTGTAGCCGGCGTATTCCATAAACGGAGCCGCTACTGCGAAAATCATGCTGATTGATCTTAAAATCCAGGTAACGCTGAAAATGCCGATTATGGAAAAACGCCTTGTAAGCACTTTCCCAAGGGGAAGCATAAACAAGGCTACATAAACTGACGCTCCCAAAAGCCCGATATATGTAGAGGAAGCTCCCAGTCTGAGCGCAAAAAGGGTAATAATGATTCCGACAAGCAGATTCCATGAAATGGCATTGAAAATATTAAAATAGTTATAAACCTCGCGCGCTTTCTTTAAACGGTAGGGAGACAATAAAGCTGCCATATTTTTAAATTCTATCAATACGGGCGATAAATAACAAGACAGACATCACGCGCCGGGTATATGGAATTTTTATAAAAGTCATCAGCTTGATGAGCCTGACATGCGGTTTTTGTCAATTTTTTTATTGGCTATTTCAAAGACTATAACAGACAGAACTGCCAGCGCTCCCAAAAATACGGGAAATAATTTAAAACCGGCAAATGACGCGAGCTGCCCGAATACAGGCGGCATAGACAATGCCCCGATAAATGAACCTGCCATCTGCATTCCCAATATCGACCTGGATTTTTCATTGCCGAAACTTACCGGAGTTTCGTGTAACAGGCACGGAAATATTGGAGCGCAGCCAATTCCAATCATGAAAAAACCTGGCACAAGTAAAATTCTTTCTACAGGCAGCAATAACGCGGTAACTCCGCATATTATAAAGCCATAACTTATGCGGACTATCTGACGATTGGTTAATTTCATGGTTAAAAATCCGGAAATAAAACGGCCCAACGTAAGCCCGATAAAAAACAATGAAATCCATTGAGCCGCTGTTTCGGGATTAATATTTTTTTCCGTAACAAGAAAACTGCTTCCCCACAGAACGGCTGTAACCTGAACAGAGCAATATAAAAAAAACACTACAAGAATTTGTTTTACTCCCGGAGTGGAAAATAATTCTTTATAATGAATGCTTTCAGTATTTTTTATTTTAGTCCTTTCATCTTTTTTTTCTTTTTCCCATAATGACAGGGCGAAAAATAAAACAACAACAAGACAGCACTGGATTATACCCGCCGCGCGATATCCCATGTTCCATGAATTTTTATTCACAAGAAAAAATGACATTATAACAGGCCCAATGGAAGCGCCAATTCCCCAAAAACAATGAAGCCAGTTCATGTGTCTGGCTTTATAATGCAGAGTAACATAATTATTTAGCGCCACATCAGCGAAACCAATTCCCAACCCGTAAGGAACGCTCCACAGGCACATAATCAAAAAAGATGATGAAAATGAAAATCCAAAGAGTGCTGCGGAAAGCGTTAAAAATCCCGCGGCGACAACTGTTCCCGTTCCAAACCGCCTGATAATCCTTTCGCAGAAAATACTTGATAAAACCCTTCCGCCTGAGATAATCATGGAAATATATCCTGCGTAATGCAAATGCGTATTCAATGAACCGTACATTGAAGGCCATGCAGGACCAAGCATTGAATCCGGCAAGCCCATCCAAATAAAGGAGAGATAAATAATAATTAACAGAATGTTTAAATTTATAAGGGGAACCTTCGTCATGCCGGCCCGTTTGATGTTTACGGATTGATTTTCATTATTAGACGCCATTTATAAAACAGACTACTATAAATAAAAACAAAAAAACAGCCGTGTAAAGAATTAAATTAGATGTTATAATGACTCAAGGAGGTAATAATGAAAAATTCAATAATAAAACCGCTCATCGCATTTGCCGCGTGCGTTTTAATTACATTTTTATTCAGCGGTCTTTGCGCGTATATACGAAGCGGAAGCGGAAGCATAGAAGTATCAACAGGGTATATAACGCCGGATAAAAGCATAGCCGCAAACGGCGATCCCGTCCGTATCGCATATAAACTCTACAAGCCTCGGACTGCGAGCAGTACAGAAAAAGCAGCGGCCGTTCTTGCGATGCACGGATACCAAAGCGATAAAGATACCAACGCCGCATACTGCACTGAGCTTGCGCGCCGCGGAATTGTTGTCCTTTCCATAGACAGTTACGGTCACGGAGATTCAAAACCCGGAATGCGCGGACGCGGATGGGGTAACTATAATATTAAAAACCTGGATAAAACAATTTCCGGTCCAAAACGTTTTATGATAATGATGACATTCAGCATTCTGGATTTTTTCCGCCCGCAAATATCAGAGGGAGTCGCGGATAGTTCAATGGGCGGCAGGGACGCGTGGCAGTACCTGTCTTCCCTGCCCTTTGTGGATTCAAACCGCATGGGGTTAACAGGCCATTCAATGGGAACATGGTCGTCGTGGTCAGTGGCGTCTGACTTCCCCAATCACCGCGCTATAGTTCTGCAGTGCGGTGAAGTTTTTCCTCTGAGTTACTACGATTCAGAAAACATTAAGTTCAACAATGTGCTGCTTCTGCAGGCGCTTATCGAAGAATTTGAAAACATGCGCGACTATAATCAGCTTATACTCGGGCTAGAAAAAACACCCCTTCGCTACCGTGACTTTATGGGACAGAACGCTCCCGTGGAATGGAACAGAACATACGGATCCTTCGCCGACGGCAGCGCGCGGCGGATGGAACTTATCAAAACAAACCACCGTCTGGTAACCTATGACAGCGACGCGCTCGCTCCTGCCATGAACTGGTTTATAACCGCGCTGGACGTTAAAACAAATTTAGCTGATACCGATCATGTGCAATGGCTGAAGGAAGGCCTAAATTTACTGGCGATGTTAGCCGCCATGGTTTCCATGCTTCCGCTTTTTCTTATCTTAACCAAATTCAGATTCTTCGCGTCTCTGGCGCAGCCCTTAAAGAACAAGCCGAAATTACTTCCGGCCAAAGACAGGCGGAATACAGTACTGACCGCGATTTTAATAAGCGGAATAACATTTCCCTTTTTAACCCAGCTTGGACACGGACTTTTACCGTTACCTGAAAATATTTTCCGCATGACAATCGGAAACGGTTTTATAACATGGCTTGGTTTCCTTATGCTTGTCGCGCTTTTCACTCTTCTCCGCTGGTATAAAAAAGGTAAGGGCAAAAAATCGGGCTGGACATTGTCCGACCTTGGGCTTGAAGGTCATGCAAAAAAAAATATCAGCATCAGCCCCGCGTACGATACAAAAAAATTAATAATCCGCTCGGTAATAGCCGCGTTTATTTTAACAGGCGCCATGTACATTCTGACCCTTATCAGCACAGCGATCTTCAAGCTCGATTTCCGTTTTATCTGGCCGTTTTTCAGAACATTTAACCTTGCGCGTTTCGGACAGTTTTTTGTTTACCTGCCTGTATACGCCGCGTTCTTTACAATCAATGCCGGAGTAAAACTTTACGGGCAGCTGCGTCTGGAAGAAGTAAATTTTAGAGGAAAAAAATCAGAAACGCTGACTCAGCTCTCATGGTGGGGTTACAGCATATTTGTCATGCTTGGCGGCCTTTTTATCATCGCGCTTATTCAATACATTCCGTTCTTCATGGGTTTCGGCCCCGGCGCTGATTTATTATTTTCTTCGCTGTTCGGAGGGCCTTTCATGTCAATATTGATTCTGCTTGTTCCGCAGTTCGCGGTTCTTTTCTTTTTTTCAACATGGCTCTACCGCAAAAGCGGAACAATTTACACAGGTTCCTTTGTACTTTCGATCCTGGCGACATGGGTTGTAACAGGAGGCTCGGCGGTTTTTTAAGAGCGCAGATTTGAAAGTTCGCATCTTTTATTGTTACAGCGTTTTAATAAATTTTTTTTCCCGCGCCTCTTCGGGATGCGCCTCTATAAATATCCCACTGGGTTGCAATCATGCCCGCAAGCATGAAAATGAAACCCAGTAATGTCCACAAACCAATCTTTTCTGAAAGAAGCAGCACGCCGCCCAAAGCCGCGAAGCATCCTTCAAAACAGAGAATAATTGTAGCATGAGCCGGCGGCGCGTCGCGCTGTGCTACAACCTGCAGAGTGTATGCAATTCCGACTGAGCACAATCCTCCGTACAGGATGGGTATAAGCATTTCCATGGATAAATGAAGTGAACCTGACGTAAGCGTTGCAGCTAACGCAGGGAAAGGCAGCCATTGGAAAAGGCCAGCGTCCAGCAAAGAAGGATCAATCTGTTCAACAACAGATGCTGTATGCGGTTCGGCAAGAATTGCGCCAATCATGGACAGGACTCCGCATACCGCAAATTGTCCTGATGAAAGTTCAACAGGGTCTATGGACAAATTCTTCTCTGCGCTGTTATGCGCAACCTTGATCCGCATCAAATGATCTATTAAAAGAACATGCGCCGCCCAGAAAAAAGCGCTGATTACAATTATAATATCGCCAGGATTAACGGAACCCGCGCTTCCGGCGGCGCTGATAAAATAAAGACCTGTCAGCGTAAGAACTGAACCAACCCATGTAGGAAGTCCGGTTTTTCTGCCAAGAAAAATGCCGAAAATGGGAGTCAGCACTACATAAAGACCTGTGATAAAACCAGCGTTTCCCGCCGTGGTAAAAATAATTCCGAACTGCTGGAATATAACGGCCACAAAGAGACAGCCTCCCGCGGCGAGAGAAGGCAGAAGCAAATGCCGCATCGAAGCTGTTCCAGCGGCGGAACGGCTTCTCCTGATCAGTATCAGCGGGAGGAGGGAGAGGCTCCCCAAAATAAAACGAATTCCGTTAAAAGCGAACGGCCCGATATATTCCATACCGGACCGCTGAGCGACAAAACCAAAACCCCAAATACCTGCGGTAAGAAGCAGAAGTAAATCCGCCCGCAGCGCCTTTTTATTCATTATTAATAATATTTTTAACTAAGTAT